>Ga0233444_10000156_pt1 | contig 92957 bp, 83 predicted proteins | sample SI_124_October20_6_FD_182792 | JGI IMG/M metagenome (GOLD analysis project Ga0233444, IMG submission 182792) | Seawater microbial communities from Saanich Inlet, British Columbia, Canada - SI_124_October2016_10_MG | ecosystem: Environmental > Aquatic > Marine > Inlet | place: Canada: British... | reverse complement strand
AAAAAACTCTACTAATAGATGCCGATCCTCAAGCAAACTGTACTTCAGGAGTTGGTTTTGAACCTAGAAAAATAAATCAAGGAATTTATGATTGTATCATTAATGGTGTAGACCCAAAAGAATTAATTGTAAGCACTAAAAGTCCTAACCTCGACCTTCTGCCTTCCCACATTGATTTGGTAGGTGCAGAAATTGAAATGATAAATTTAGAAGAACGAGAATATGTTTTTAAAAATATTTTTTCACATCTTAAAGATGAATACGATTATATTGTAATAGATTGCTCCCCGTCTTTAGGTTTACTAACATTAAACGCTCTAACATTATCTGACAGTGTAATAATACCTGTACAATGTGAGTATTTTGCTTTAGAAGGATTAGGGAAACTGCTTAATACCATTAAAATTGTACAAAGTAGATTAAACAAATCTTTAGATATAGAAGGAATACTATTAACCATGTACGATACAAGACTAAGATTATCTAATCAAGTTATTGAAGAGGTTAAAATTCACTTCCAACAACTTGTATTCGATACCATAATTCACAGAAACACGAGACTTGGTGAAGCACCTAGCCACGGAGAAACCATAATAATGCACGATGCCAGTAGTAAAGGTGCAGTGAACTATTTAAACTTAGCTAAAGAGTTAATCAAGAAAAATTTAGTATCCAGTTCTAATGATTCAGTTTCTAAAAACTTAGAGTTAAATGGTTTCTAAGAAAAATGCTCTTGGGAAAGGTTTAAGTGCTTTACTTGAAAATGCCAAAACAGATATTACAAGTAAATCTAAAAACTCACAAAATTACCAAGCTGGATCAATTTCAAGAATTGACATTACTAACATCTCCCCAAATCCTTTTCAGCCAAGAATAGACTTTGAAAAAGATGCACTACTGGAATTATCAAAATCTATAAAAGAACATGGAATAATTCAACCCATTACTGTTAGGAAAATGGGAAGAGATAGTTTTCAAATTATTGCTGGAGAAAGAAGATACCAAGCTGCAAAAATTGCTGGAGTTAATGAAATTCCATCATTCATTAGAATTGCTGATGACAAAAAAATGTTAGAAATGGCAATTGTAGAGAATATTCAAAGACGGGATTTAAATGCAATTGAAATAGGTCTCAGTTATCAAAGATTAATCGATGAATGCCAGTTAACACACCTTGAATTAAGTGAAAAAGTAAGTAAAGACAGATCGACTATTACCAACTTTCTTAGGTTGTTGAAACTACCCGTTATAATTCAAAAAGCGGTTAGAGATAATGAAATAAGCATGGGACATGCACGTGCCATACTTTCTTTAAATGATGATTCTGATATGATTCAAGCATTTGAAAAAATAAAATCTGATAATTTATCTGTCAGAAAATCTGAAGAACTTTTCAGAGCTAAAACTGCACACAAAAATAATAGTGTAAATGCCCTTAGTAACTATGAAAAAAGAATGCAAAATGACATTTCATTTCAACTGGATTCAAAAGTAGTTATTAAAAAGAAAATTAAGGGTAACGGACAAATTATTATAAATTTTAAAAATCAAGATCATTTAAACGAGATTCTAGATAACTTTGATTAATGTTTAGATTTATAATATACTTTTTTATTTTGTTATCTAACTATTCTTTTTGTCAATTAAACGACTCAACGAAAGATGTAAATTTTACAAAAAAATCGACTTTAATGTCTTGTATTCTCCCTGGTCTTGGACAATGTTATAATAATAAAATAAGACCTACAAATATCAAAAATCGACTTTGGTGGAAATTACCTATTATTTATGGTTTTATTGGCTCCACTACTTATTTAATTAATTTCAATCATCAAGAATTTAAAAAAATCAAAAATGAAAGAGTACACAGAAGAGATAATGGAAATAATCCATTGAATTACCCATTGTACTCTTCAAGTGACTTAAAGATTATACAAGATCAATATAGTAGATTAAGAGACCTATCTGTTATTTCCTTTATTGGAGCATATGTTCTACAGATAATAGATGCAAACGTAGAAGCACATTTATTTCTTTTTGATATTAGCGATAATTTAGGACTTCAAATAAAACCAATTTTACAAACAAGGTATCAATCCAGTTATGTTGCACCTCAGCTATCACTAAATATTAAATTGTAAAAAGAATCTATTTGAATGAATAATTTAACCAACAATTTTAAAAAATATAAATAATATGGAGAAATATGATTTATGTATAATTGGTGCCGGACCTTCTGGATATGCAGCAGCTATGAGAGCTGTTGATTTTGGAAAAAAAACAGTTTTAATAGAAAAAGATAAAGTTGGAGGTGCAGGTCTGTATAACGGAGCTCTTTCTTCTAAAACCATGTGGGAATTGTCTCAAAAATTAAGAACAATTAATGAAGGTATTAAATCTGCAGGAAGAAAAGCAGTTGATTTGTCTTGGGAAGATGTTCAGAAAAACCTTATGGATGCAACCTTTGATAGAAAATTTCAATATTCCTGTCATTTAAAGTTACTACAATCAGAAGCTCTAAACAATATTTTTAAATATGAAAGAGGGTTGGGGACATTTGTTGATAGCCATCATGTAGAGATTAAAAAAGCAAATGGTGAAAAAAAAGTAATTTTTGCTGAAAACATTATTATTGCTACCGGTAGTAAACCAAGAACATTGCCCAACATTGAAGTTGATGAGAAAGTAATAATGACCAGTGATGGTGTTGATCACATGAAAAGTTTTCCAAAATCAATGGTTATAGTTGGAGCAGGTGTAATTGGATGTGAATATGCTACAATTTTCTCAAACTTTGGGAAAACAAAGGTTTATTTAATTGACAGATCAGATAGAATTTTACCTTTTGAAGACAACGATATATCTGACTTAATTAGTAAAAACATGAAAGAAAAAGGAGTTACTATTCATAACAAAGCTCAGTTAGAAAGACTTGAAATTAAAGATGGTGAAGTAGAATACGAATTATCTTATAAAGACGGGACTAAAGAGGTGATTCGTGTAGAAAAAGCCCTTTTATCTGTTGGAAGAAAACTTTGTATAGAGGGTTTGAAAATGGAAAATGCTGGTGTAACTTTAAGTAAAAGAGGTGTTCATATTGGTGATGTAGACACACAAACAAATATTCCCAATATTTATGTTGTTGGAGATGCTAGTGGACATATATCGTTAGTGAATGTAGGGGAACTAGAAGGTCGTTACGCTGTTGAGAGAATTTTCTCTAAAAAATATTATCCAATAAACTATAAAAACATATGTACTATTATGTTTCTTCAACCCGAAGTCGCCTCTGTCGGAATCAATGAAAAAACTTGTATTGAAGAAAACATACCAGTAAAAGTTGTTAAACTGGATTACTCTTGTATTGCAAGAGCTATTGCCATGCGAAAAACTGAAGGGTTTTTCAAAATCATTGTTACTGACGATGATAAAATGAAAATTTTAGGCATGAGAGCTGTTGGAGAGCATGCATCTAGTACTATTCAAGGGATTGGTCTACTAATGAAAATGGATAAAAACATTCAAGAATTAGCAGAAATGGTTCACCCCCACCCTTCCATAATTGAAGGGATACAAGAGTGTGTTAGAATGTTACTTAATAAGTCTATTTTTAAGTCTTCTATCTTCAAAGATAAACTTTGGTGCTACAGAAGACTAGGAAACAAAATTGAGAATCTTCAAAGACTCTAAAATCATTTTAAAACACATTTCAAACTCAATACAGACAAAATTAAAATGATAAATCGATATTGTATTTTTCTGATATCTTTTCTAATTACTATTTCATGTAATCACAAAGAGAATAAGAAAAAATCTAAAAAAAATAACATCAATACATCTATAAATGAAATCAAAAACCTAAAAAATGACGATAGAAAAGTTAAAGTAGAGTCCTTTTTTTTAAAAAAGTTTAAAAAAAATCAATTTAATGGAAATATCTTATTTGCAGAAAATGGAAATATTATTTCAAAAGAAAGCTATGGCTATGCTAATATTTCGAAAAAAGAAGAGTTAACAGAAAAACATACATTTCAGTTAGCTTCAGTTTCTAAACCATTTACAGCTATTGCAGTACTACAATTAATAGAAGATGGTAAATTAAGTCTGAACGACACCATTAATCAATTTTTTTCTGACTTTCCATATGATGGAATTACTATTCATCAACTTTTATCACATAGATCGGGTTTAAGTCAGTATACACATTTTTGTGATAATCCAAGTGAGGTATGGCCAGACAAAACAAAAACTATAAATAATGACGATGTATTAAAAATTATATCTAAAATCAAACCTCTTAAAAACTACCCACCTAATCGGAGATACTATTATTGCAACACTAATTTTTTATTATTGGCCTCGATTGTTGAGAAAATAACTGGTAACACATTTAAGGAGTATATTAAAAATAATATTTTCAATTTAATTGGAATGAATAGCAGTGTAGTATATGATAGAACTAATTCTGAAGAATTAATTTACCCTTCTCAAGGATATGAAAATAGAACTCCGTGGGAAGATGTCTATCTAAATGGAGTTGTTGGAGATAAAGGGATTTATTCAACCACATTGGATTTGCTAAAATTTGACAGAGCATTAGAGCAAAATATTTTAATTAGTGACAGTTTAAAAAAATTAGCTTTTAGTAAAATGAATAAAAACTATAAAATAAATAAAAATTACGGCTACGGATTTAGATTAAAAGACCATAAGGATTATGGTAAAATCGTATATCATACAGGTTGGTGGAAAGGTTTTAGATCCTATTTTATAAAAGTTTTGGAAAAAGACCAAACCATTATTGTACTAAATAATGTGAAAAGGGGAAGATTTTTAAATATTAACCAACTTATACAGCTTATAAATTAATCAAGATCATTTAAAGCATTTAATGAAGGACGATAATTATTATCAATGTTAATTGCTCTATTGTAGTATTTTTTTGCTTTAGATATCTCGTCTTTCAATTCATAGCACAACCCAATATTATGAATTGCTTGTACATAGAATGGATTTATATCAACTGCTTTAAAAAAATAATTAAATGCAGAATCAAGAATGAAATCCTCTTTGTTTTGATCAAATTCACCTAAAAAAGTGTTTCCAATATTGAAGTAAGTTTCTTCAAACATTGAATCAATGTTGATGATGTTTTTAAATTCTTTTCGAGCACTTTTGTATTCTGAGTTAAAATGGTAATACAATCCCTTATTACGATATCCCTCTATATTATTAGGTTCAATTTCTATAGCTGAGTTATAATAGTCCACAGCGTTATAATTGTCAGAAATTTCAGAAATCATACCCATATGAATGTAAGCATCGTAGTAGTTAGGATCTACTTCAATTGCTGTTTGATAAGATGAACTGGCTAGCTTATTATTACCCAAATAATGATAGACCATTCCTTTTATAAGATAAGCTTCTGCTACTCGTTTTTCAACTTTTAAAACTTGATTAACTAACTTTATAGCTTCCTCTGTTTTTTTTTCAAATAAATAAATCTTTGCTCTCAGCAACCTTGCAGAGATAATTTCTTGATCTTCTTTTATACAGTTATCTAAATATATTTTTGATTCGTCAATTAGACTCACATCTTGTTTTAAAACTGCTAATTCATAGAGTATTGCAGCTTTGTGGTATTTTAAAAAAGAGACATCTGGAGTTATACTTAAAGCCCTATTTATATCAGTTAAAGCATCTTGGAAATTTCTTTTTTCCTGATAATAAAGAGCTCTTTTTAAATATACATTTGGACTTTTTGGGTTCTTGATAATTTCTTTATCAATATCGTATAGACTCTGAATTTTATTTTTTTGATCTATTTCAGAATCATCGGACGAAATAATCTCAGGTGAATTTTCTTTAGATGTTTTAGAAGAACAACTACTAATAAATAGTAAAAGAATAATAATATATTTCATAAAAAAAAGGCCCTTAGCGGGCCTTAAAATTAGTTAAAGTTTCATTAATTATTGAGCTGGTCAGTAATCTTATTTTCAAGTTCTTCTAACAGTTCTAGATTATCGAATAATATTTCTTTAACAGCGTCTCTACCTTGACCTAATTTAGTGTCTCCGTAGGAATACCAAGAACCAGATTTATTAATAATATTCATTTCAACACCTAAATCAATTATCTCACCTGTTTTAGAAATTCCTTCTCCATACATGATATCAAATTCTGCTTGCTGAAAAGGAGGAGCAACTTTATTTTTAACAACTTTCACCCTTGTTCTGTTGCCAATTATTTTATCTGCGTTTTTAATAGCACTTGATCTTCTAATATCAATTCTTACAGAGGAATAAAATTTCAGTGCATTACCACCAGTAGTTGTTTCTGGATTGCCAAACATAACTCCTATCTTTTCTCTTAATTGATTTATGAAAATACAACAGGTATTTGCTTTACTAATACTTCCGGTTAATTTTCTCAAGGCCTTTGACATTAATCTTGCTTGAAGCCCCATTTGGTTATCACCCATTTCGCCTTCAATTTCAGCTTTAGGAGTAAGTGCAGCAACAGAATCTATTACTAAAATATCTATAGCACCTGACCTTATTAAATTATCTGCTATTTCAAGAGCTTGTTCACCATTATCTGGCTGAGAAATTAACAAATTATCAATGTCAACTCCAAGATTTTTAGCATAAAACTGATCAAATGCATGTTCAGCATCAATTACAGCAGCGATACCTCCATTTTTTTGAGCTTCGGCAATTGCATGTATCGCTAGTGTGGTTTTACCGGAAGATTCTGGTCCGTATATCTCTACTACTCTACCTTTTGGAAAGCCTCCAACTCCTAATGCTCTATTTAGTGTAACTGAACCTGTTTTAATTACTTCAATTTTCTCAACTGGCTCATCTCCCAATCTCATAACAGATCCCTTACCATAGGATTTATCTAATCTATCTAAGGTAGCCTGTAAGGCTTTTAATTTTTCTTTACTTAAGTCTTCCATTTTTTTAATTTTAAAGCAATTTATAAATTAGCAACATAAACGTTTTACGTTCTAATTTATTGCCTCCATAATTTGTTGGTAATGATCAGTTGTTTTTACTTTATCGAATATTTTAACAATTTTATTATTTTCAATAATAAATGTTTTTCTTAATATACCTTCATACTCTCTTCCCATAAATTTCTTTGGGCCCCAACATTCGTAACTATTTATTACTTCTTTTTCAGTATCTGCAATTAAAGAAAAAGGCAAATCATATTTAGTAATAAATTTTGAATGTTTGGAGGAATTATCTGCGCTTACACCAATTACAGAATAACCATCTTTTAATAAATTAGTATAGTTATCTCTGAGGTTGCAAGCTTCTTTGGTACATCCAGGGGTGTCGTCTTTGGGGTAAAAATAAAGAACTAATTTTTTTGCTGAAAAATCGCTTAATTGAATTGATTTTTCGTTCTGATCCAGTCCTTTAAAATTTGGTGCATTGTCTCCTTCTTTTAACATTTTGTGATATTATATATATTTAAACAAATTACCAAATAAGGATAGATAATAGTAATAATTGTATAACTTAATTTTTCAACATTAATAAATAAGATGACAAAAAATGGGCTTTAAAAAAATTACTGAACAAGTATCCCACCACTACAACTTAGATAAGCAAAGTATTAATGAGTTGTTAACTAATATAAACCTAGAAGATCAGAAAGTCGCCATTGCCGTTCAAAAAGTAATACCTAGAATTAACTTCCTGGTTAATCAAATTTCTAAAAGAATGAAATTAGGTGGTAGACTATTTTATATTGGTGCCGGTACAAGTGGTAGATTAGGAGTAGTTGATGCAAGTGAATGCCCTCCTACTTTTGGAGTTTCTGATAATTTAGTAATTGGAATAATTGCTGGTGGTGACCTTGCAATAAGAAAAGCTGTAGAATTTGCAGAAGATGATCTTTCTCAAGGTTGGTTGGATTTAAAAAAGCATAATATTAATGAATTGGATAGTGTAATAGGAATTGCTGCATCCGGAACTACACCCTACGTAATTGGGGCATTAAAAGAAAGTAATAACCATAATATTTTTACAGGATGTATAAGTTGCAATCCCGAAAGCCCATTAGACGAAATTGCTCAATGTTCTATAATACCAATTGTTGGACCTGAATTTGTAACTGGAAGTACTAGAATGAAGTCGGGCACCGCGCAAAAACTAGTTCTAAACATGATATCTACTACCTTAATGATACAACTTGGGAAAATCAAGGATAATAAAATGGTAGATATGCAACTTTCAAATAATAAATTGGTTTCTCGAGCAGAGAAAATGGTGATGGAAGAGACTAATTTAAAATTAAAAGAAGCTCAACAACTTATAAAAAAATACGGGAGCGTAAGAAAAGCTATTGAAAATTACAAATAAGCTTCTAAGAAATTATTCTGCAACATGAAATCTATTGTAGAACTAACAGAATTTGTGTTTTTATCTACATATTCCAATGAAAATTCAAATTCTTCGTTGTTTCCAGAAAAGGAAATATTATTCAGTAATTTATTTATATCGAATGGCATTGAATTATCATTATTTAAATTCAGAAATTTCATAGTTTCTTTTAGGTCTACATGACCATATAATGGTTTTTGGAATGAAGTTAAATTAATTTTAGTTGAAGTATTTAAATTTTTCTTTTGAACAAAAGCTCTTAATTCCTGTTCATTATTAGAAATATGTAAAAAGTTGTTCTGTAAAAAAACAAAGGAATTATTAAATGATGAAATCTGGTTTAAACTAAAATCATCACTAACAATTTTCAAATAATTTGACAAAACCTCATTATTCTTTACAGCTAAACTCATTAAAAATGATGGCAAATTATCAATTTTTACATTTTCTTCAGTGAAATCATCTTCCCAATAATCATCATTTAAATTTTCGTCTGTTTCTGAATTTAAATCATTTTTAGCGTCATTAAATAATAAAATTGAAATTTCTCCAGTTAGTGAAGAAACACCTTCTTCAGATGTGAAAATTTGATTTATAATAAAATCTTTTGGGAAATAGTCATAAAGGGAATTAATGTTTTGAGACAATGTAGAGTTGGATAAATTGAAATTACTAAAAACAAAAGAAATTGGATTTTCGCTGAACGAGACGAATTTTTTAAAATTAGAATTAACCGCTATATTTTTGTAAATTATATTTTTAGAATTGTCAGAAATAATTCTTAAAACAATTTCTCCGTTTAAAAAATTAATGCTGCCAAAAAGTTCTTTTCCAAATTGATCAAAGCTACTAAAACTAGAAGGTTTGAAACTAGATGTAGAACTATTATAATTATTTTCATAATGGTTAATTCTTTCGTTTGAAACATAAAACCCAACATCATCCTTGTTTAGTAAAAAGTTGGTTAAAGATGGATTATCTACAGTTGTTTTTGGTATTGTAAAATAGGATTTCGATTTTGATTCTAAGAAGGTTTTATCGGAAGATATTCCAACAATAAAATAATCTTCATTGAAGGTTACTAAAGCATTATATTGATTAATAAAAAATGAATTCAAATTCGAGTTGGATAATTCTTCTGTTTTAAAAAGATTTTTCAATGTTTTTTCAAAAAGAAATTCACTAGTTATTTCACCCACCCAAAAAATAGCACCATCAAGATTAGTATCATTAGCAACAACAAATATTTTTTGAGGAGTTTCAATATCAAAGCCCAATAAACTACTTTTTAAAGAAGCATTAAAAGCGTTAAAAAGTAATTTTTGTTGACTAGTTATATTATTACTGTTTTCTAACTCTGACTTTTTTATAATTGTGTTTAAATCAATACTTGCAGCCATAAATAATTCACTTTCTGAAAGTATAATATTATCTATCCATTTTTCAGATTTTTCTTTACAACCTGCAAAAAATAAAGTAATTATTAAAAACAAAAAAAGTTTTTTCATTTACAAACTTCTAATAGATTTGATTCCAGGTAATTCTTTTCCTTCAAGATATTCTAACATAGCTCCACCGCCAGTAGAAACATGACTTACCTTATCAGCTAATTTAAACAAATTTATTGCTGCAACACTATCACCCCCACCGATGAGAGAAAAAGCATTATTTTCAGTTGCTGAAACAATTGCATTAGCTACTGACTGAGTACCCTTTCGAAAATTACTCATTTCGAAGACACCCATTGGTCCGTTCCATAAAATCAAAGAAGATTTTTTTATTACCTCTTCGAAGTTTTTTATTGAAGCCTCTCCTATATCTAGACCCATTTCATCATTTGGTATTTCATAAATAGATCTTGAAGTTGAAACAGAATTATTATCGAACTCTTTACAACACAATGCGTCAGAAGGTAAATGAATTTGAACATTTCTTTTCTTTGCTTTATCTAGTATTTCAATTGCTAAATCTAAATAATCTTCTTCTACTAAAGATTTACCGATAGATCCTCTTTGGGCTTTGATAAATGTGTAAGCCATACCACCACCAATTATTAGATGGTCTACTTTTTCAATCAGTTTTAAAATAATGGTAATTTTTGATGAAACTTTTGCACCTCCAACAATAGCGGTAAGTGGATGCTTACTACTATTGAGAACTGTTTCAACACTTTTAATTTCATTCTGAATCAAAAATCCAAACATTTTATCTTTAGGAAAAAAATTTGCTATAATCGAAGTTGAAGCATGTGACCTGTGAGCAGTTCCAAAAGCATCATTTACATAAACATCTCCATGCTTTGATAATGTTTTAGCAAAATCTTCATCACCTAATTTTTCTTCTTTGTAAAACCTTAGATTTTCTAATAACACGATGCATCCTGGTTTTAAATTTTCTGTAATTATTTGAGAGTTTTCATCAATACAATCATTACAAAAAGTGATGTTTTTATTTAATAAATTTTCTAAGCAAGGAATTATTTGGCGCAAAGAATAACTCGAATCTGGTTCATCATTAGGTCTGCCTAAGTGTGATAACAAAACCACACTTCCCCCAGCTTTTAAGATCCAATTAATAGTTGGCAATGCCATTTTGATTCTTGTATCATCAGTGACACAACCATTTCCGTCTAAAGGAACATTAAAATCTACTCTAACTAAAGCTCTTTTATTTTGAAAGTTATACGACTTAAAATCCATTGTTATTTTATTTAATCAACTACAAAAATATCAGATTAAAAAAGATTTAATACATTCATATTAATAATTTTTGAATATTGTATATGAAATTAGTTTCTTGGAATTTAAATGGAATAAGAGCTGTTGAAAAAAAAGGTCTTGCAAGTATTATTGAATATATTAATGCAGATGTTATAGGTTTTCAAGAAACAAAAGCTCAAGATGAACAGGTTAGAACTGCACTAAAAGATGTTGCTGGTTATCATGTTTTTTCATCCAGCGCGATAAAAAAAGGATATAGTGGTACAGCTATTTTATCTAAAAAGAAGCCTTTAAACGTTAGCTATGGTCTTGGAATTGAAGAACACGATCAAGAAGGAAGACTAATCTGTGCTGAATTTGAAGATTTTTATTTCATAACTGTTTATGTTCCCAACAGTGGAACAGGTTTAGTAAGATTGGATTACAGAAAAAAATGGGATAAAAAATTATTAAGTTACATATCAAATAAAGATAAACCCGTATTTCTAAATGGAGATTTAAACGTAGCTCATCAACCTATAGACCTAAAGAATCCAAAATCTAATTATAATAAAACATCTGGCTACACTCAACAGGAAATAGACGGAATGGATAATTTTATTTCTGCAGGTTTTACGGATACCTTTAGATATTTCTATCCTGAAAAAATTAAATATTCTTGGTGGAGTTATCGTTTTAATTCTAGATCCAAAAATGTTGGTTGGAGAATAGATTATTTTCTAGCTTCACAAGATGCACTTAACATGGTAAAAGACAGTTTTATTATGAACGATGTAATGGGGTCAGATCATTGCCCGGTTGGAATTATTTTAAAGTAATAACCTTACATTTGCTTAATCCATCCATCTAAAAGATATCTTTCTCTATCTGATATGGCATCTTTTTTATTTTTATAAAATTTTAAGGTAACCCAAAACTTTGAAGTTGTTTCATTGTGAATAACTTCACATTCTTTAAACCCTCTATCATTCATTTCAATTTTTAATTTTTTTGCATTAGATATTTCTAAATAAGAACCCACAATTAAAGCAAATTTATGTTCTGTTTCTTTCAAATGAATTGAATGGGTAGTTAAAGGTGAATCTATTTCTTTGGTTTTGATACCATGATCAGCAATATTCAAATTGGATTTGGAATCCTTATTAAGGAAAACCACATCGTTATCAAAAGTGTTAATCTCTTTTAGGTTTGTAGATTCATAGTTAACAAAAGAAAGGGTACCAAAAATCATAAAACCTAAAAAGAAAATATAAACTTTTCTGTGCAATTGCAAATGATCAGACATGGATGATATAAAGCCAATATAGGTCGTACTTTGATTCATTTAAATGCTATTCTTTGATATAATTTACTAATAATTTTAAAAAAAGTTACATTTAAGAACTATTAAAATTACGGAATAACGTCTACTGACAAATACAAATTAGTTAAAGGTCTATTTTTTCCATCTGTAATTAACTTACTTATTTTGTCAACAACCTCCATGCCAGAAACCACTTCACCAAATACTGTGTATTCATTATCTAAATGTGGACTACCACCAATTTTTTTATAAAGAGATCTGTTTTTTATTGGGATTTTGATTTTATATTTTTCTTCAATTTTGTCCATATAATTGTCAGAAATGGGTCCTTTTTGAATAATATAAAAGTTGTAAGGGCTAGACGATAAATTTTGTTTTGTAGGATTCTTATAGTATTGTTCTTGAACTGCCATTGCTAAAGCACCTCTTTTATGAATGTATTTCTTGTTAATTTCTGGTGGCACTTTGTACATACCTATTTTGGCCACCTTTTGTAACATGTTATTATCATCACTATTCCCACCTTGAATCATGAAATTTCTAATAACTCTATAAAAAATAGTAGAATCAAAAAAATTTCTTTTAGCTAACATTATAAAGTTTGCTCTGTGAAGTGGTGTTTCTTTGTAAAGTTTAATTTTAATAGAGCCTAATTCAGTTTTTATAAGTATTAAATCTTCTTTGTTTTTTAAACCAAATTCAAATAATTTCTCCTTAACATTTTTATTAGTAATTAGTTTAGAGTAGTTTGTTTTTTTACTTTTTTTTGAAGAAACCACAACCTCTTTTCTATTAGAAGATGCATCAAGATTCTTTTGATAGTATTTTTTAGGCGGAGAATTGTTACAACTTATAATTAAAAAAAACAATGATAATAATTGTATTCTCATAGTAGGAATGTCAAAAATAGAAAAACCATACCAATTACTGAAAGACTTGATATCACATAGGTAGACAAAATGTAGACAGTATTGGGACCTTTAGAAATCAATGTAATTAGAGGTAACAATAATATTATGAAGTAAAAATAAAATACTTTGTAAACACAATAATGATTGAAAATTGAAATCTCTTTATCCTTTACTTTTAGAAGCATATTGGTCTTCTGTCTAAATAAAAAACTCTTCTGGCAATTAAATTCTTTAATAGAAGCTATATCTATTCTTTTGATGTCGTCAAAGGAAACTCCAAATTCAAACTCATTATCTTGTTCATCCTTTAGCTTTAGAGCTAGTTTTTGAGAACCCATATCAATATAATTAGTGACTAAGTCTACTTTGAAAGTTGTTAAAGGCAAAATTTTAAAATCTAAAAAAATAAAAAAAGCCAATACGATACTAATTATACTTATTAATAAAGTTGTTCTTCCTACAGTAGAATTTTGTATCTTATAATAACTTATTTCATTTATTTTTTCTTCTTTTATTTTTTTGTATTGAGCATATTTTTTCGCCCACTGCATTCTTTTTTCAAGATCCTTTTCAGAACTAAAAGACCCCTTACTTTTTCCATGTTTTACTGTTGGTCTATTCGTAATTGGTAGGTCATCTTTTGAGAGTACAGCATATGCTTCATTTATCTCAATAAAAAGTTGTTGAGCTTTTCTAGAATTATTTTTATCAGGGTGGTATTTTTTAGCGAGTATTCTGTAAGCCTTTTTAACCTCTGATTTACTAGCTGTCGATGGTATTCCTAATGTACGGTGGTAATTCTTTGACATTGTATGTAACTAAACTACAGTATTTTCAAAAATGAAAGAAAATTTATTGATCTATATTTCTATATTTGAATAAAAGAACAAAATATATGTCTCACAATTTACTAAAAGGAAAAAAAGGAATCATATTTGGTGCCTTAAATGACATGTCTATAGCATGGAAAGTAGCAGAAAGAGCACACGAAGAAGGTGCAACTTTCACCCTCACCAATGCCCCTATTGCAATGAGAATGGGTGCAATTAACGATCTAGCTGAAAAAACAAATTCTAAAGTTATACCTGCAGATGCAACCAACGTTGAAGAGTTAAAAAATCTATTTAGCGAGTCACAAGAAATATTGGGTGGTAAAGTAGATTTTGTTTTACATTCTATTGGTATGTCTCCTAATGTAAGAAAAAAGAAAAAATATACAGGACTCAACTACGAATGGTACAAACAAACATTAGATGTCTCTGCAATGTCTTTACATAAAGTTTTACAAGTTGCCTCAGAAATGGATGCAATTAATGAGTGGGGGTCGGTGGTTGCACTTACCTACATTGCTGCTCAAAGAATTTTTCCCGATTACAACGATATGGCTGACGCAAAATCATTGCTTGAATCCATAACTAGAAGCTTCGGTTATCATTATGGAACTTCAAAAAAAGTAAGAGTAAACACCATATCTCAGTCGCCAACTGTAACAACTGCGGGAAGTGGTGTAACTGGATTTGATAAATTTATTGACTTTAGTGAAAACATGAGTCCACTAGGAAATGCTAGTTCTCTAGATTGTGCTAATTACTGTATATCCATGTTTAGCGATCTTACTAAGTATGTAACCATGCAAAATCTTTTTCATGATGGAGGATTCTCATCAACAGGAGTAACTAATGCAGTGATGGATAGATTTGGAGAATAATGATAGCTAGTATTTACGATGCTTTTTTACGTTGTAATCAACAAATTACAACTGATTCCAGAAACATCTGTAAAAACGACATCTTCTTTGCTTTAAAAGGTCCTAATTTTAATGGTAATTTATATGCTAATAAAGCTTTAACTCTTGGGGCATCATTTGCAGTAATAGATGAAAAAAAATATTTTATTAAAGGAAAAACATTTCTAGTTGATGATGTTTTAAAATGTTTACAAGATTTAGCCCTTTTACATCGTAAGAAATTCAACATTCCTGTTATTGGAATTACTGGAACTAATGGAAAAACAACTAGTAAAGAACTTATAGGAGCAGTTTTAAAATCAAAGTATCGTTTACTAATAACTACAGGAAATTTAAATAATCACATAGGAGTTCCTTTAACACTTTTAAAGCTCCAAAAGATTCACCAAATTGCCGTTATTGAAATGGGAGCAAGTAAAATTGGTGATATTAAAGAATTGGTTGAAATCACCCTTCCGAATTATGGAATTATCACCAATATTGGCAAGGCGCATCTTGAAGGATTTGGCAGTGTTGAAAATATTAGAAAAACAAAATTTGAATTATATAATTATATTATTGAAACCAAAGGAAGTATTGTAGTTAATAACGCTGATAAAATCTTGACAGATCATATTCCAAAAGATATCAAGAAATATACTTATGGTTCTAAAAAATCCGATGTTTCAGGACTAATTATAAAAGAAAACCCCTACTTAGAATTAAAAGTGTTTTACAATACGAAAACCGTAGAATTTAGCACCAATTTAATTGGAAGTTATAATCTCAATAATTTATTAGCAGCTTTTAGATTTGGAGAAATTTTTGATATTGGAATCAAGAAAATTGCAAATTCCATTACAAATTATAAACCTTCAAACAACAGATCACAATTAATTAAAACCCAGAACAACAAAATTATTGCAGATTGCTACAATGCTAACCCAACAAGCACGAAAGAGGCATTGATTAGTTTTAAGAACATAAATCACTCTAAAAAATTAATTGTTTTAGGAGACATGTTGGAATTAGGAAGTGAAGAGAAAGCAGAACACCAATTAATAGTAGATTATTTAAAAGGTCTTTCAATAAACACCCTTTTAGTAGGTAAATGTTATCAAAAAACTAAGAATGATTTTAGATGCTTTGACAACACAACTCAACTTCTAGATTTTTTGAAATTAGAACATTTGGAGGACTACTATATTCTTTTGAAAGGATCAAGAGGTATTCAACTTGAAAAAGTTATTCAAAATAAAATTATATAATATGTCACCTGGAGATTTTTTTATTGTTTTTTTTATCGGAATTATATTTTTTGGAGGTTTATATGTAGGGTTCAGATTATATAGTTGGAATATGAAAGATTTAAAAGAAAAAAAGAAAAGAAATGATCATTTAAATAAAAATTAAATCAATGTTTGGAAACCAAAATATGAAAGACATGATGTCTAAACTACAAGATATGCAAGGTGTAGTTGAAGATTCAAAAAAAAGATTAGAAAATATATATGTCAAAGGAGACTCATTAAATGGAAAAATAAGATTTGTTTTAGATGGTAATAGGAAACTTAAAGAATTATTCATTGAAGATGAAATTTTAGAAAATTTAGAAAAAGAGAGTCTAATTGACGCATTAATTGAAGGTTTTAATCAAGCAATAAAAGATGCAGATCATGTTAACGAAAATGAAATGAAAAGTACTGCTTTTAATATTTTACCAGGAATGGGGAAATAATTACATCAAATAAATTGAAATTCCAATAACAAACATACCTGTAAAAAGCCCAATTACATGTTCTAGTTTTCCTTTATATTGATAACTCAAAGGAAGTAAAACGAAGATTGAAATAAAGATCATAATACCACTTACCACAGACATGATTGCTGCTGTTAAAAAAGCGTCTAGAAATGAATTGATGACAAAATAACAAAACAGAGCTCCAAGAGGTTCAGTAAGTCCACTTAAAGTAGCGTATAAAAAAGCTTTTCTTTTACTACCAGTAGCGTGATAAATTGGTACCGAAATGGCCATTCCCTCCGGTATGTTATGAAGTGCAATAGCAAAACCAATGACCAATCCAAATGATAAATCGTTAACACTGCCAATAAAAGTTACCATTCCTTCTGGAAAATTATGTAAAGCCATGGTTAAGGTAATCAATAAACCAGATCGGTATATTTTATTATTTTTTGAAATTAAACTTTTGTTTACTTGACTATTAATTTTCTGTTCTGGTAAAAGTTTATCCGTTAAAATTGCAAAAAATACCCCAATAATAAAGAAGCTAAAAACATATAAAAAGGCCCTATTGGTTTCGTGACTTTGATTGAACTCTATGAAAGATTCTGGAAGTATTTCAACAAAGGAAACATATAACATTACCCCTGCAGCAAAAGACATGGTAAAAGAAAGCCAGTTTAATTTTTCTGTATTACCAAAGAATACTACTAGTCCTCCAATAGAAGTCGAAAGCCCTGCAAATAGAGTTATTAAAAAAGGAATTAAATAAGATTGCTCCATTATAAATTTGATTTTTTAAAGCTAAACTGATTAGGACTCACCATTTGAGTTTTAACTGCATACATGACAATTCCAGCAGTATTATTTACTCCAAGTTTTTTCATTATATTTTTTCTATGTGTATTTACAGTATGGTTACTTAAATATATAATTGCTGCAATTTGAGAGTTGGTATAGCCTTCAGCTATATATTGAATTATCTGAAGTTCTCTTTTACTTAATTGAACTGGATCAGGATCTAAAGATTTAAAAAAAACCTTGTCAGGATTGATATTTTCTTTTCGCATTTGTTTTACGATGTCGTCGCAAAAAAACTTATTTCCATTAACGGTAGCGTTAAATGCTTCTTTAATCTCATCTACAGAACATTCTTTCTTGATATGACTTTCAATACCAGCTCTAATAGCTTGGACAATTGTTTGGGCATTAGTATAGGGCGTTACAGCCATCATGAGTGTTTTGGGATAATTATTTTTAAGTTCTACTAATTCTTCTAAAGAAAAACCCTGAGATGTGTAGTCAATAACTAAAAAAACATTTTTAAGATTCTTAATTATTTCTTTAAGTTCAATAAAATTTACTGCGAATAATATTTCCTTTTTCACAAAAGGCTCCAAAATAGATCTTAATCCTTTGACTATAAGTTCAGAACTATCTGCTATAATTAAATTACTATTTTGCAAACCTTATTAAGAATGATTATAAATAACGAACAAATATAGAATTATGATTTAAAAAAAGAAGATATTGTTCACAAAAAATAAAATAATTGTTCAGTAAAAAACATAACAAAGAAATTAAACAACTTTTTTTTACAAGCTTTGGAAAGTCCATGTCCATACATAAATCTAAAAATGGAAATTCTGTAAAATGGTTGAACTACCCTACAAATGTAAAAGATATCTATTTCAGAATTCAATGTAATAAAAGTTCTGCAAGTATATTTATCGATATACAACATCGAGATGAAGAAATTAGAAAATTATTTTATGAGCAATTTTTAGAGCTAAAAATACTTTTTAAAAATAAAATTGGAGATAACTGGACATGGCAAAATTCCTTTGTAAATGAGGTTGATAAAAAATGTTGTAGAATTTCAAGAACAATTGACAATGTCAATATAAATAACAAAGAAACATGGTCAATTAGTTTTAATTTTTATAAAGAAAATCTAATTAAACTAGACGCTTTTTGGGTTGAATTCAGCGATTTATTCAAAGAGCTTAATGATTAAAGATTCATAAGAAACAATTCTTCGATAACGTCATTCAAAATGTAGCTACCTTTATTAAAAGTTGCAGGCCTTGGTGCATTAGCATTTATAATACTACCGTTTCTATCTAACAATATAAATCTAGGTATTCCTTCAATAACGTATTCGTTAACAAATGAAGATCCCCACGCGTTGTCTGCCATGATTTGAATACCACTTAGCTCTTTATCTTGAATCATTTTTTTCCATTTCGGAGCATCTTTCGGTTTATCTATAGACATACTTACAAATGCTATTTCTCTAGTTCTATACTTTTCTTCTAATTCTTTTAAATATGGAATTTGAGCTTTACATGGTCCACACCAAGTCGCCCAAACATCGATATAAACCAACTTTCCTTTTAAAGACTCCAATGAAATATTTTGACCACTCGTATCCGAATAATTAAATGAAGGTGAGGGATTTCCCTTTTGCAAATTCAATATTTTCTGATATTTCTCTTCTACAGCTGAAAAAATATTGTTGTCAGTTATTAGCTTTCTTAAAGTGGTATAATAGGATTCTAAATCATCTAAATTATAAAAAGAAATACCTCTTTTTAATGTAGTTAAAACATCTTGTTTTTGTTGCTTATTTAATTTCGAATTATAGCTATTTAAACAACTTATATTATCTGCAACTAAGCCAATAGAAAAATAAGAATTTATAAATTTTGATAAAGATGAAATAGAAAGAAGAGATTGATCATTAAAATTAATATCGTCAATTTTTTTATCCATGTATTGAGTAATAAAAGCAGTAGTTTTATTTGAAAAATAATCCTTACCCATTTTATTAATTAAATTATTGAGGTGATCAATTAATAACACTTTCTCTTGGTTAATAATAAAGTTTTCATTTACAATTTCCATACTATTGAGAAGAGAATTAGATTCTTCAAATATTTTTAATTCTCTGTCAAAATATTCTTGATTACTCATTTCTTTATAAGATTTAAAATCAATAGTATTTTTTTCTTTAAACAGATAATAACTAGCTAAAAAGTTATTGGGCTGATTCCCAATTCCAGAATAATTGATGGTTTCGTCAAATTCTTTGGTATCTAATGTTATAAACAGATTGAAACCAACTTCAAGATAAATTGTAGTGCTTTCACTATAATCATAAAAAGAATATTCACCATTAGGAATTTTTAAAGTATCACTAAACTCCCCTTTTTCATTGACTTTTATTTCTTTTCTATAATTTTTCCCTCTTATTAAAACTTTATCAGTATTTGGATGCTCTATTTTTCCAGAAATTTTAGCAATTCCAGAATTATCTTGACAATTAGCAGACCCCATATAAAAAATTAGAATCAAAGTTGTTAATATTGTAAAGAGTTTATTGGCAATAGTTTCTAATGACATTGATGTTTTTTTAAGTATTATGTAAATATAAGGTTATTAAATGATTAAAAAGGGTGACATAATTGATCTGGATATAAAAGATTTTGCGTTTGGAGGAAAAGGAATTGGTAAAATTAAACTAGATGACAAAGATTATATAATATTTGTTCAACATGCTATTTCAGGACAATTTGTTAAGGTTAAAATCACTAAAAAGAAACCTAAATATGCAGAAGGAATAATTCAAGAAGTATTGAAGAGATCTAACTTAGAAAGAATATCTAAATATCAAACAATATCTGGGGCACCATATATCAATTTACCAATTGATGAACAAAAAAAAATGAAACTTGCTGTTACTAAAAACATATTTGAAAAAATAGGTAAACTGAATAATGTGGATGAATATTTCGATGAATGGATTCCTTCTCCATCCTCTTTTCATTATCGCAATAAAATGGAATATTCATTTTCATCAATTGGTTATGATTTTAATAATGAAGAAGTTGTTGACGATACATTTTCACTAGGTTTTAAAAGGAAAGGTACTTGGTGGATTGTTGAAAATTTAAATAATGACTCTGGTCTTTTCGATCAAGAATTAGAAATTAATTTATTTAAAATACGAGATTTTTTACAACAAACTGGTTTACCTGCATGGCATCCACCAAAGAAAGTAGGGTTTTTCAGACATTTGGTGGTAAGGAAGTCATATTCTGATAATAAAATTTTAATGAATCTTGTTACTTCCTCAAATAATATTGGAAAATTTAACATAGAACAATTTGCTAATTTTCTTTCTCAACTTTTCAAAGAACGACTAGCTGGTTTAATTCATACTATAAATGATGATGTTGCAGACAGAGAAAAATTAGACAAAGGAAACAGTAAACTGATCTTTGGTGAAAAAACAATTTTTGAAAAAATAAATAATTTGGATTTTGAAATAAGCATGCAAAGTTTTTTTCAAACCAACCCAAAATGTGCTGAAAAATTATATCAGAAAGTAATTGATTATTTACTAGAATATAAAATTGATAAAGATCAGATAATACTTGATTTATTTTGTGGAACAGGAACCATTGGACAATTAATATCCAAGCATACAACCAATAACATTATTGGAGTAGATATTGTTGAATCTTCTGTTAAAAACGCCATTAAAAATGCAAAAATTAATCAACTAAGTAGATTGAAATTTATCAACTCTGATGTTGGTAAATTCCTTTTAACCCATCCAGAATATCAGAATAAAATTCATTCCATAGTAATAGACCCTCCAAGAGCTGGAATATCCCCTAAATCCTTAAGAAAAGTAATAAGGCTTAATGCCAAGGTAATCATATATGTAAGTTGTAATCCCGCTACTCAAGCAAGGGATCTGGTTACTTTAAATGAAATGGGTTACGAGCTTAAAAAATTCTCTTTAGTGGACCAATTTCCACATACTGCGCACATAGAAAGTATTATGTTATTTGAAAAAAATTAATAATAGTGACTTAAAATAGACCTGAATAAATCGTCGCTTTCTTCTAATTTTAAATCACTTTTCAAGTCATAAATCAATCTTTTTTTAGACTTTTTATTTGAATTAGATTTATCTAGAATAGTTTTTTTAATTCTGTTATACCCCGTCTTTTTAAGAGCTGAAACAGCAACAGAATCAGCAGCATTAGAAATTTGATTTTTAATTTTAAACTTTTTCATACTTCTTAATACTAATTGTAGATCCACAATAAATTTTTCAGCAGCGCCGTCAGCATGAATTTGAGAAACTACTAAATGAATTCCTCTAGGGTTTTGCAATCTTCCTATATACCAACCTAGATTACTTAGCTCATCAGCTATATGGTATATGTTAAATAATTTGCTAGTAAAGGCTAATAAACTCATTATTGGATTGCCAATTATGTTAAGTTCTTCGGATTTTTTGATGAAATCATAAATGATTTTAGTAGCTGACATTGTTTTTTGGGTTAATTTAAGATATCCATCTTCCCCAATATGATTTAAAGCAAACCAAGTAGCAGCTACAATTCCTCCAGGCTTGGTTCCCAAAAAAGAAGTAGAACCATAAATTCCTCCTTCCCAATTTGGGTATACGCTGAATTGTTGTTTTCTCAACTCATCATTTCTATAAAGTAAAACAGAAGATCCTTTTGGTGCATATGCATACTTATGCAAATCCACAGAGAGAGATGTTACTCCACTTAGGTTAAAGTCGAATAACGGAATATCCTTGCCTATTTTTTTAAGATAAGCCAATAAAAAACCACCTATACATGCATCTACATGCATTAGTAAATCATTGTCTACAGCCAATTTGGAGAGTGATTCTATTGGATCCATCATCCCAGTTGGATAGTTAGGTGCAGAACCAATTAGTAAAATAGTATTGGCGTTTATTGCTTTTTCAAAAGATTCTAAATCAAAAAAAAAGTCATTTTTAGTAGGAACTACTACTGCTTTTACATTTAAAAAATGCATTGCTTTTAAAAATGCAGGATGGGCACTAGAAGAAAGAACAACTTCTGGTTTATCTATTCCCTTATTATTTTTGGCCCAGTTTCTAGCAGATAAGATAGACAAGAATATACTTTCCGATCCACCGCTTGTTACATTTCCAAATAAATTATCTTTTTCGTGTGAAAACAAAGAAGCCGTTTGTTCTACTACTTGATTTTCCATCGTAAGAATACTACTAAATAGCTGTGGGTCAAATGCATTTTCATGCATAAATCTTACATACGCTTTGGAAATAACTTTTGAATATTTCTCTCCTGGATAATATACGGCACCAAATGTCTTACCAGATTTCCAGTCCAGGTCTGAATGCATAGAGTTATCCATTTCATTAAATAACTCTTCTTGAGAAAGTCCAGTTTTTGGGATTTTGTTAAAACGATTGGACATAATTTATAAATCTAAAATTTTTTACCGAATTCTTTGTTTAATTAGATTATATATTGTGACTAAACATTAAAGAAAATATCGATTTTCTCTTTTAAGTTCCCTAATATGTAAGAACAGATCAATATATCCTATAAGATATACAATAAACCAACTAATAATAATGGAGACACCACCAATATCATCATTATGAAAATCAGCTAAATCGCTAAAAAGATCTATAAAAATATCAGAAAAAAAAGTTAAAGCCAAAACCAAAAAATAAATGTCTTATTACTACTCTAATTGTATTAATAGAATTTGTAAAATTTAAATTAATATAAAAGATGTTTTTTAGAATTGTCATTCCACCCTGCTCTAGACTCATATTCAACAAAAAATACTTTCAAATCTGCTCTAGATTCATAATCAACAAAAAATATTTTTTTATCAGCTCTAGATTCATAATCAACAAAGAACCATTTACCATCATTTTTACCAATTTGAGATTCATATTTTACTTTATAAACTTTTAAATCAGCTCTAGACTCATAATCGACAACAAAAACTTTTACTTCAGCTCTTGATTCATATTTGACTGAAAATATTTTTTGAGCGTTAACGAAGAATAAACTAAAGATCAGGAAAATTAGTAAGTATAATTTTTTCATTTTGATGAATAATTAATATCTAAAATAGAAAATTTAAAATTATAACATAAAAAAAGCCCATCCAAGGATGAGCTTTTTTTCTTCAGTCGGGGTGGCAAGATTCGAACTTGCGACCTCCTCGTCCCAAACGAGGCGCGATAACCGGGCTACGCTACACCCCGAAGAATTTGACTGCAAATGAAAGGATTTAAAAAGAATCTTCAAAATAATATTAGAAAAAATTATATTTGTCCTTGAAAAAAAATAGAGAGGTGGCCGAGTGGCTTAAGGCGCACGCTTGGAAAGCGTGTTAACACCAAAAGTGTTACGAGGGTTCGAATCCCTTCCTCTCTACTAATTTATTAAGTAATTATTATTAATTTTTAAGTGTCATTATTCTTCTGAAATTATGAATTTTCAATTTTGAAAATGATTATATTGGAAGATGTATTATTTTTTATGAAAAAAAAAACCATCTATTACATCATATTTATACTCGTCTTATTCCCGATCTCATTTGTTAGCCAACTTAAAATAAATGAAGTAAGTGTGCACAAGGGATTTACAGATGAGTTTCAAGTAGAAAATGATTGGATTGAAATCATAAATACTGGAACTAGTCCTATTAATTTAAATAATTTTTATTTGAGTGATAAAACTTCTGATTTAGACAAATGGCGTTTTCCAAATTTTCAAATTGCTTCTAATGAAAAAATTCTAGTCTTTGCTTCAAATAAAAATCCAAATTACTACCCTTCGCACTGGGAGAATATTGTGAAAGCAAATGATGTTTGGAATTATGTAGCTGGATCATCCAATATAAGTATTGATTGGAATACATTGGGTTTTGACGATCAATCTTGGAATTCTGGTCAAGGTGGTATTGGCTACGGTGATAATGATGACAACACCATTATATCCTCTAATACTATTTCTCTTTACATGAGAAAAAAGTTTAACATACAAAATCTTAATGATTTATCTCATTTATTATTTCATGCAGATTATGATGATGGTTTTATAGCTTATTTAAATGGTATTGAAATTATGAGATCTAATAATTTCAGCACTTATTTCCCAACTTTCAACACAACAACTAATAATAATCACGAAGCAGTATTATATAATGGTGGAATTCCAGAAAGTAAACTTTTAAGTCTTGAAAATTTTTCTGACTTATTATTGCAAGGTGATAATGTGCTCGCAGTTCAAGTTCATAATTCAGCATTTAATTCGTCAGATTTAAGTAGTAACTTTTTTCTATCTGCTGGAATAATTAGTAACAATATCAATTATCAAAACTTACCAAATTGGCTTACACCTCCGATAGTTAATTTTCATTGTAATTTCAAACTTTCGATAGACGAAACTCTTTTAATTAGTAATGCGGCAGGTACCATTTTAGATAGCCTTTCTATTCCAAACGATTTGCAAAATGGATTATCATACGGAAGATCTCCTGACGGTTCCAACAACTGGTGTTTCTTTAACCAACCTACTCCAAAAAATGATAATTCTAACAGTTGGTGTTACGACGGAATTGAACCTCAGCCAATAATAACCAAAGCATCAGGGTGGTATACTAACTTAGTGGTTGTTGATGTTAATCAAAATCCAAATAGTATTACAAGATTTACTACAAATGGAGATGTTCCAGACTCAACCGATTTACTATTTAATTCTTCAGTTTCATTTAATAATTCTTCAGTTTTAAGTGTAAGAGCATTTTCCACTAACAACAACTTACCTAGTGAGGTTGTAGACAGAACATTTATTATTAATGAACAAAACCATAATCTTCCTGTGTTTTCAATTATAACCAATAATGACAACCTTTGGGATTGGAATAACGGACTCTATGTTTTTGGTCCCAATGCAGATTTAAACAATTACCCTTATTTTGGAAGTAATTTTTGGGAACCTTGGTCGAAATGGTCTAGAATGGAGTTTTTTGATGCAAATCAAAATAAACAATTTGAAACTCAATTCGATCTCGAGATTCACGGCGGATGGTCAAGAGCTGAACCTCAAAAATCTTTTAGAATTGATACCAAATCTATATACAAAGGTCCTATTGAATATCCTTTAATTCCTGGAAAAAGTAATTTAACAAAATTCAATAATTTCAATTTGAGAAATGGTGGACAGCACGGATGGAATGATAGAATTCAAGATGCAATTGTTTCTAGAGTTGTAAAAGAAACTCATATTGACAGAATGGCTTACGAGCCAGCAATTGTTTATTTAAATGGGGATTACTGGGGATTATACGGAATAAGAGAGAAAATTGACGAACATTACGTCGAAAGCAACCATGGAATGAATAGTGATCAAATCGATCTTTTGAATAGAGACAGCGCCTTAGCAGGTTCAAGCAGTCACTTTATGGAAACATTTACTATGTTAAATAACACAAGTATTTCCGACTCTAATTTTATAGACGTTTTTAGCTCAAGATTTGACATTGATAATTACATTGACTACTTTATTACCCAAACCTATATTCAAAATATGGATTGGATGGGAATTGCTTGGGGACTAAACAATGTCAAGCTTTGGAGACCTGATACTACAGGAGGTGTCTGGAGGTATGTTCTCTACGACACAGATGGTTCTTTAGGCTACTTTGGGCAAAGTATTTGGGATAACTATATAAATGCTGCTAGATATCCTACTGTAACTAGTGAACATTCTCAAATATTTTCTAGAGCATTAAATAATCAGGAATTTAAATGCAAGTTCACCAACAGATATAACGATTTAATAAACACCATATTCCAAACCAACAATTTTAATGGTGTTGCTACTGAACTAAAAGATAGACTATCAAATGCTATTCCCAACCATATTAGTGCTTGGTCTCCTAATGGTAGTGGCTTAAACTCCTATTCACAGTGGAGCAATGCAATTAACAGTATAACTTCTTACAATACTTCAAGAATTTCAACAGCTAGGACCCATTTAAATCAATCTTTAACTTTAAGTGGTCAAAAGGATGTTGAATTAAATGTTATGCCTTCAAATTCAGGTAAGATTAATATAAGTACCATAACACCTAAAGATTATCCCTGGAATGGAGTTTATCACGGTGGTTGTCCAATTAATATACAAGCTATTGCTGATTCTGGATATGTATTTTCACATTGGGATAATAACAACATTATTAATTCTAATAATTTAAATAATGAAATTCTGGAGAGCATCGAACTTGATGGAGACTATATATTTACAGCTAATTTTACAACGTGCGACGAATCAATAGAAGTCTCAATAAATGATTCTACCGATAATTTTATTACCCCAACTATAACTGGTTCTAATGGACAAATTAATTATCAATGGTTTGCAAACGGACAACCAATTTCAAATGACAGCATAATTTACAATCCATCAAATGGAGTGTATAAATTATATATTACCATTGGCTCGTGTCAAATCTTATCTAATTTACTAGAATTTCAGAAAAACGACTACAACCTAGAGATCTACCCTAATCCAGCAGAAAATGAATTCGAATTGATTTTCTTACTTAGCTCTAGGGAAGACATTCAAATATCAATATTGAATTCGTTGGGTCAAGAAATCTCCAATCAAATTATAGAAGACTTTATTGGGCAGTATAAAAAAAGGATAGATGTGAGTAATTTATCTAAAGGAGCATATTTTATTCAACTTAAGACAACTGATAAAGTTTACAATAAAAAACTTATCTTAAGTAAGTAAACATAAATTTTGAAATGAAAAAGATTGAATTATTGTTAAATGAATACGGAGTAAGCCACAAGAATTCAATCAATAAATTAATTCATTGGATTTGTGTTCCTTCAATTTTTTTAAGTTTTGTTGCTTTAATTTGGTCCATTCCACTAGGTCCACTAGAACAACTTAAAATTTATGAATACCAATTCATAAATTGGGCTACCATTTGTATGATTTTTGTACTTCTTTATTACATTAAATTATCTCCAATTTTAACTGTAGGAATGTTGATATTTTCATCTTTATGTTTGTTTATTACAAATTATATTGAAAACTTAATATTAGAGGAAGAAATAAACTTTCAGCTTTGGGTTATTGCTTTGATTATTTTCGCAATATCATGGGTTATTCAATTTGTTGGCCATGAAATAGAAGGGAAAAAACCTTCCTTTTTAAAAGATATTCAGTTTTTGCTTATTGGTCCAGCATGGTTGATGCATTTTATTTATAAAAAACTCAATATTAATTATTAACAGTATAAATAAGAATAAAAAAAATGCAATCAATTAAATTAAACTACTGCGGCTGATCTGACCGCTTGGTCTATTGCTTTTTTTGCATCTAATTCTGAAGATTCAAAAGCACCTCCAATTAAGAAAGAATTTGGATTTACTTTTATGGTGTCGTCTAGTAGAAAATCATTGCTAAGTTGACCTGCACAAATAACAATATGATCCACATCAATTATTTTTTCTTTATTATTTTTAGAGTAATGTAAACCTTGGTCATCTATTTTTTGGTAACTAACACCATTAATCATCTTTACATCTTTATTTCTAAGTGAAAATCTATGAATCCAACCGGTTGTTTTACCAAGATTTGATCCAACTTTACCTGCTCTTCTTTGCAACAAGAATATGTTTCTTGGGCTTTTATTTACAGTTGAATTTACACCTTCAACACCAGCTCTTGCTTTAAAACTAGTATCAACTCCCCATTCTCGCATAAAAAGATTAGTTTCTTGCGCAGAAGATATCCGCTTATGAGATAGAAATTCTGCAACATCAAATCCAATTCCACCAGCACCAATGAGAGCAACTGATTTTCCAATATCAACTTTTCCTTTTAAGACATCGATATAACTAACAACCTTAGGATGATCTATTCCATTTATTTTTGGTTTTCTGGGAACAATTCCTGTTGCCAATGCAACTAAGTCATAATTTCCAGCTTCATTTGTCTTAAAATTTGTATTCAGTCTAAGATTAACTTTGTATTTAGTAAGCATATTTTTGAAATACCTAATGGTTTCATAAAACTCTTCTTTACCAGGAATTAATTTAGCCATATTAAATTGCCCCCCAATGGAATCTGATTGCTCCATTAAAGTAACTTCATGACCTCTTTTTGCAGCTGTAACTGCGTAAGCTAAACCAGCTGGTCCCGCCCCAACGACCAGGATTTTTTTACTTTTAATCACATTTTCTAAAATAATTTCTGTTTCATGACATGCTAGAGGATTCACCAAACAACTCGCAACTTTTCCTTTAAAAGCATGATCTAAACAGGCTTGATTGCATGCTATACAGGTATTAATCTCTTCCGGCTTATTTTCTTTAGCTTTATTGACAAATTCTGGATCTGCTAAAAAAGGTCTTGCTAAAGAAACCATATCCGCATCTCCATCAGAAAGAATCTGCTCTGCTTTTTCAGGAGTATTAATTCTGTTAGTAGTTATTAGAGGAATTTTAACTTCCCCCATCATTTTTTTAGTAACCCAACTAAATGCTCCTCTGGGAACCATAGTCGCAATTGTTGGAATCCTGGCTTCGTGCCATCCAATTCCTGTATTAATTATGGTGACTCCTACTTTTTCCAATTCTTTGGCTAAGATGACCACTTCTTCCCATGAACTTCCTCCTTCTACCAAATCTAACATGGATAAGCGAAAAATAATGATGAATTCTCTTCCTACTTCACTTCTTATTCTTCTGACTATCTCTAAGGGGAATTTAATTCTATTTACATATGAGCCTCCCCATTTGTCTGTTCTTCTATTAGTTCTTTTAACAATAAATTGATTAATCAAATACCCTTCGGAGCCCATAATCTCTACACCGTCATAGCCTGCATATTTTGCAAGTTTAGAACATCTGACAAAATCATTTATAGTTTTTTGAATTCCTTTTTCTGTTAACGCTTTAGTTTTAAACTTTGAAATAGGAGATTTTACATCACTTGCAGAAACGTTAAAAGGATGATAACCGTATCTTCCTGAGTGTAAAATTTGCAAACAAATTTTAGCATCGTATTTATGGACTGCTTTGGTTATTAAACGATGTTTTTTAGCAACTCTTTTAGTTGTTAATTTACTTGAAAATGGTGCTACCCAACCTCTAAAATTGGGGGCAATACCTCCGGTTACTATTAATCCTACTCCCCCTTTGGCTCTTTGCTCAAAATAAGAAGCCATTCTTTGATATCCGTTTTTCACTTCCTCCAGTCCAGTGTGCATAGACCCCATTAAAACTCTGTTTTTTAGAGTTGTAAATCCTAAATCCAATGGTTTAAATACGTTTGGAAAGTTATTATTCATGGCTATAAGTATCTTTTAAAGGTAAATTTATTTTAACAAAAAGAACAATGTTAGGTGAAAAGATGATTTCTAATTACTTTTGAAAAATGAAAACTGTGGTAGTAGGTCTTTCGGGAGGTGTAGATTCAAGTGTTGCTGCTTATTTGTTACAAAAAGAAGGATTCAATGTTATTGGTCTTTTCATGAGAAATTGGAACGACGAATCTGTAATTATAGACGATGAATGTCCGTGGATAGAAGACAGTAATGATGCATTACAGGTAGCTGAAAAATTAGGAATTCCTTTTCAAGTTATTGATTTCAGTAAAGAGTATAAAGAAAAAATTGTTGACTACATGTTTAAAGAATATAAAAATGGAAGAACACCAAATCCAGATATTCTTTGCAATAGAGAAATAAAATTTGATTTATTTTTAAAAAAAGCATTAGAGTTGGGTGCTGACTATGTAGCAACTGGTCATTATTGTAGAAAGGATGAAATACAAATTAATGGTGAAAAAATTTACAGACTCTTAGCAGGAGTTGATAAGACCAAAGATCAAAGTTATTTTTTGTGCCAGGTTAATCAATATCAATTGTCTAAAAGCTTATTCCCTATAGGTTCTTTAGAAAAAAAGGAAGTAAGAAGAATAGCTAACGAAATAGGATTAAACACAGCAACCAAAAAAGACTCACAAGGATTATGCTTTATTGGTAAGGTAAAACTTCCAATTTTTTTACAACAATTTTTAAAAAATAAAGTGGGTGAAGTGGTTGAAATCGATAGGAACCATTCCATATTCAATGAAAACCAACAAAGCTTTCTTCCTATAAATTACCAAAAAAATATGGGAACAGTTGTTGGAGAACATAACGGTGCCCATTATTTCACTATTGGACAAAGGAAAGGTTTGAATATTGGAGGTAAAATAAATCCTTTGTTTGTAATTGGTACAGATGTGATTGAAAACATCATATATGTCGGACAAAGGGAAGATCATCCTGGCCTCTACAGAAAGCAGTTGTCTGTTAGCGCTGAAAATATTCATTGGATTAGAGAAGATTTAAAATCCAAAAAATCTCAAGATATAGAATATGATGCAAGAATTAGATATAGACAACAACTTACTAAATGTGAATTAAAATTCACAAAGTCCGAATTAAAGGTTTTCTTTAAATATAAACAAAGGGGAATTACCTCTGGACAATTTCTAAGCTGGTATAAAAATGATGAACTAATTGGGTCAGGAATTATAAATTAACTAACTTAGTGTCTTTATTACACTAATTATAATTTATGAACTTGTCTGAAAAAAAACAAAATATCGGAATATCAGTAAGTATTTGCCTATTTTGCTACAGTGACGGAGAGAAAAAGGTATTAACAGTTGAAAACGAAGACCAACCTTTTAAAGGTGCATTAATACTACCGTACAAAGCACTTGATCCTAATAAATCCTTTGAGGAAATATGCTCAGAAATATTATTTGAAAATATTGGTAATAGTAACATTTATGTAGAACAGTTAAATGCATTTGGAAAAGTGTATAGACATCCAAATGGAAGAATTATTGACATATCATTTTACGGTCTAATTAATCTCGAAAAAGATAAAGTAATTTTAAATGAAGATAATGGAGCTGTTTTTACAAGTTTAGAATTATTTCCAGAGTTTGCTTTTGATCATAACGATATGATTGAAATGGCATTAAAAAGAATTAAAAGAAGAATGAAATATAGACCACTAGGTAAAAATCTTCTACCTGACCAATTTACCATGAATGAATTAGAGGGTCTATATGCATCTTTTCTAACAAAAAAATTTGATAAAAGAAATTTCAGAAGAAGAATTCTGGAAATGGATTTTTTAAGAGAGGTTAAAAAAGTACAAAGAAACACAAGAGGAAGAAAAGCTATACTTTATGAGTTTGATCCAAAAAAATACAACAACTACTCTAAAACAGGTTTTTAAAGTTTAACTAAATTCTTAAATGTATTCGATACGATATTTTTATTTTCGTCGTATTCTCTTTTTAGTATATTAACAATCAATAATATCTAATAAATATCGAATATTATTTCTTTAAGTGATTGTCTCTTCAAAATGAAATATTTCATTCTACTCTTTTTTCCAGTTTAAAATTAAACCTCTTCCAGGAGTAAACGGAACCTGTTTACTTTCTAAATATTTTTCGATTTCTTTTATAAAATTATCTAAACTTTGCATATCAATTATTAATTTTTCAAAATTATTTGATGCTGATTCGTACAACTTTTTGTTGGTGACAGTGGGGTTTGATCTATTTCTCCACATATTCCAAATAATAATTCCCACTTTAGAAGAAATGGCTTCTTTTTGTTCGATGTCTCGACTGCTTAATGATTGATCACCGTAAAGCATTATTTTAATTTCTTTTAGGTTATATTTTAGTTTATTTAGTTTCATTAAATATGACAAATCTAAATTCGGATAAGATTTAAAAGCTGATTCAATAAATTCAAGTCTTTTTTGATCTTCTTCCAAAACTTCCGAAGACGCATCTACAGCTTTTCTAAGCTGATCAACTTTTAACTGGAAAGATAAACGAGCTACTTTATCATCTGTTGGAGTTGATAGCTGATTAAGCCACTCACATTCAAACGGGGTTTTATCAACTAACAAAGTGGACTTTCCATTTTCAACCTTATGCATGGTTACAAAGTATTTTCCAGGTAATGCTAACGGCCCATTACTGGCTTCACTGTATCTACCAGGCATAGAAGACTTTAAAGATATATTCTTTTGTGGTGTTAGTCTGAAATTCCAAACAAGACTATTTAAACCAGTAGTTGGTTTTTTATTTATTTTCCTTAACTCATTACTTTTTTCATCAAGAATAGTGAAAATTAAATATGGATTTTCCTCATTGTCTTCGACTTTGAATTGTTCAATTGATGGATAAGTAATTTCTTCACCTGCTTTGAATTGTTTCTTTTCAGTTTCTTGCCTAATTTCTTTTCGAGTTTTTAGGGAATCGTTTAAAATATAATTAAATACAGCACCAATTGGAGGATTTTTAGCTGTATATAAAGAAGCTCCCTGCGAACCTTTCCCTCTAAGGCCAAGAGGTCTTGAATCTATATACATTAACGATTTTTTAATAGGAAAAATATAGGCTTTAGTGTTGATTTTATCTTTTAAATATCGAAGAGAAGAATAATCATCTAAGACATAAAAACTTCTTCCAAAAGTGGCTAATACCAAATCGTTTTCTCTTTTCTGAATTTCTAAATCTCTAACTGCAATTGTAGGAATTCCATTTTTTAATTGTTTCCATTCTTTACCACCATTATAGGTGAAATAAACACCAAATTCAGTTCCAACAAATAATAAATTTTCGTCTTCATGATCTTCTACAAGGTCGTATACTGAACCTCTTATAGGAAGATTTGAAACTATAGACTGCCAAGAATTTCCCTTATCATTAGAAACCATAACATATGGATTAAAATCTCCTTTTTTATGATTATTAAACACCGCATAAACCCTATTGGTTTGATGTTGTGATGCCACTAAAGAATTTACGTAAGTAAACTCTGGTATTCCTTTAAACTTATCGTACTTAGTCCAACTTTCACCTGAATTTTCAGTTACATGTATTAATCCATCATCAGTTCCTGCATACAAAAGATTTTCTTTCAAAGGTGATTCATCTAATGAAACAATATTTCCATACATGGTTGTAGATTTATTTTTCATTACAGCGTCAGAACTTTGAATTTTGCCCATAACTTTTAATTGATTTCTATCTATATTTCTAGACAAATCTGGACTTATACACTTCCATTCATCTCCTCTATTTTCACTTCTAAACAATTGATTTGCAGCGAAGTAAAGTCTTTTGTTGTTGTGAGGACTTATTAGTAATGGAGCATCCCAATTCCATCTCAAAGCCTTCATTCCTTCATCGGCCATTGGTTTAATACCTACTTTTTCACCAGAAAGTCTATCATAACGAACCAACCAACCGTACTGGGACTGAGCATAAATAATATTAGGATCTTTTGGGTCAATAGCACTTTCAAAGCCGTCTCCACCATTGGTAATATACCAATCTGAATTCATAATTCCATGATTGCTTATAGTTCTCGATGGTCCACCTAAGCTGTTATTGTCCTGAGTTCCACCATAAATATTATAAAATGGGAAATCGTTATCAACTGCTACTTTATAAAATTGAGTGATTGGAAGATTGGATTTAAAATCCCAATTATCAGCATGATCCCAGGTTTCATATAAACCTCCATCGCAGCCAACAATCCAGTGATCAGTATCCTGAGGGTCAACCCATATACAATGATTATCAACATGTTTATTTTGTTCACCGGTTTTTGTAATTGTTTTTCCTCCATCACTTGTGTGGTGAAGCCATGTGTCCATAAAAAATACTTTGTTACAATCTTTTGGATCGCAAAAGACTTCTTGATAGTAGTTTCCGCTTGTGACGTATTTATTTGTTTTTTCCCAACTTTCTCCTCTGTTTTTTGAAACATAGAGTCCCTGTTGATTATTTTCTGCTTCAACTAAGGCGTATAAAAAATCTGGATTAGCTGGAGAAACATCCATACCTATTCTCCCTTTATTTGACGATGGAAGACCGTTTTTTAATTCTCGCCATGATTTACCAGCGTCTGTAGACTTATATATTTTTGATCCTTCACCACCACCAACATAGGTAAATACATGTCTTCTTCTCTGATGTGAGGTAGCATATAATATTGTTGTGTCTCGAGGATCTAAATGAATTTCATTAATTCCAGTATGTTTATCAGTTTCTAAGATTAGTTTCCAATCTTTTCCTCCGTTATTTGAAAAGTACAAACCTCTTTGGCCACCTTCTTTCCACAAAGGACCATAAGCAGCAACGTAAATATTATTTGAATTATTGGGGTCTATTTTAATCATTCCAATATGTTCAGAGTCTTTTAAACCCATATTTTTCCATGATTTTCCACCGTCCATACTTTTATAGACTCCGTCTCCATAGGCGACACTACGTTGGTTGTTATTCTCACCTGTCCCAATCCATATTACATGTTCATTATTTGGATCAATTTGTACACAACCTATACTGTAAGAACCCTGACTGTCAAATATTGGGTTAAAAGTAGTTCCACTATTTTCAGTTTTCCAAACTCCTCCAGAAGCAACAGCAACATAATAAGTTTTATTATTATTTTGATTTACCGCTATATCAGCAACTCTACCAGCAGTCAAAGAAGGACCAACAGATCTAAATTTAAGACCAGATAAATTAATTTTACTGAGTTCTGACTTCTTTTTACTCTGAGAAACACCAATTTGGGTAATGGCTAACGACAATGCTATTATTAAAACTTTCTTCATAAATTATTATTTAAAATTCATATCACTTTTTTCATAAGGATAAGCATTCAAAGTTGCTATTCCTGTTGCAATAAGTTCTTTTTTTTGATTGTAAATGTCACCTTTGACTGTATAAATTCTTTTCCCATTTTTTATTACTATCCCATTGCCAATTAACTCGTCGTGTAATATCGCTGGTTGGAGATAATTAATTTTAAATTCAATTGTGGATACTAATTTTGATTCCACCATTGCTTTACTAAGTGCAGCTGTTCCAACTATTTGATCAAAAATAGCTGAAATAAATCCACCATGGGCAGATTTTACAGTGGCTAAGTGTTGTTTTTTGACTTTAACTTTATAAGAAACATTTCCTGGTTTAACAACATCTAATTGCAAGTCTAAGTACTTTCCAAAAAGATTAGTTTGATTGTACTTTTTGAGTATATCTACATTCATTGTTATACAAAGTAAGGAATATTTTAAATAGGTGCTTTTGTTAGAGAATCATTTAGTTATATTTGCCGACTCATTATAAGAAAGATGATAAAAGTTACACTTCCAGACGGCACTTCAAAAGAAGTTGAAAAGGGTACCAACTCCTTCCAAATCGCCCAATCAATTAGTGAAGGATTGGCTAGAAAAGTACTTGCTGCTGAAATTAATGGTGAAATTTGGGATTTAGAACGACCACTTAATGTAGATGTTAGCTTAAAATTACTAACCTTCAACGACCAAGGAGGTAAATCAACAATGTGGCATAGTAGTGCACACATAATGGCTGAAGCTATTGAATTTTATTATCCAGGTGTAAAATTAGCCATTGGTCCCCCTATAGAAAATGGCTTTTATTACGATATTGACTTTGGCAATCATCAAATTTCAGAGTCTGATTTGGTGAAAATTGAAAAAAAAATCATAGAGCTTGCCAGAGAAAAAAATTCCTTTCTTAGAAAAGAAATATCTAAAGGTGATGCTATTGAATTTTTCAAAACTAAAAATGATCCTTATAAATTAGAATTATTAAGTGAACTAGAGGACGGAACCATCACTTTTTACACTCAAGGTAATTTCACTGATTTATGTAAAGGACCTCACCTTCCTCATAGTGGATATATTAAAGCTGTTAAACTACTAAGTATTGCTGGTGCTTATTGGAGAGGAAATGAAAACAACAAGCAACTTACAAGAATTTACGGAATAACATTTGAAAAACAAAAAGACTTAAATGCATATTTAGAAAAGTTAGAAGAAGCTAAAAAAAGAGACCATAGAAAATTAGGTAAAGAATTAGAACTTTTTACATTTTCTGAAAAAGTAGGTTTAGGATTACCCCTATGGTTACCTAAAGGTACTGAGCTAAAAGAGAGACTGGTTGATTTTTTGAAAAAAGCACAAACTAGCTCTGGATATCTACCTGTTTCAACTCCACATATTGGACACAAGGATTTATATGTTTGTTCTGGACACTACGAAAAATATGGTGAGGATTCTTTTCAATCTATCAAAACACCTAATGAAGGTGAAGAATTTCTATTAAAACCAATGAACTGTCCACATCATTGTGAGATATTTAATTCTTCTCCAAAATCATATAAAGATTTACCGCTTAGATTAGCAGAATTTGGAACAGTTTACAGATATGAGCAAAGTGGTGAACTTCATGGGTTGACAAGAGTAAGAGGATTTACTCAGGATGATGCACATATATTTTGCAGGCCCGATCAGTTAGAAGATGAGTTTAAGAAAGTTATTGATTTAGTATTATATGTTTTTAATGCCTTAAAATTTGAAGATTTTGTTGCTCAAGTTTCCTTGAGAGATCCTAATAATGAAACCAAATATATTGGTAGTGTAGAAAATTGGGATAAAGCTGAAAATGCAATAATCTGTGCAGCTAAAGACAAGGGTCTCAAAACAGTAATTGAATACGGGGAAGCTGCATTTTATGGTCCTAAGTTAGACTTTATGGTGAAAGATGCTTTAAATAGATCTTGGCAACTTGGAACCATTCAAGTCGACTACAATCTTCCAGAAAGATTTGAATTAGAATACACGGGATCAGATAACAAAAAACACAGACCTGTCATGATCCACAGAGCTCCATTTGGATCTCTTGAAAGATTTGTTGCTCTTTTAATTGAGCATACAGCAGGAAAATTCCCACTTTGGTTAAATCCGGAACAATTTATTATCCTTCCTTTAAGTGAACAATTTAACGATTATGCTCAAGAAGTTTCAAAACTTCTAAAAAATTACGATATTCGCGGTCTTGTTGATGAAAGAGCCGAAAAAATTGGCAGAAAAATAAGGGATGCAGAGGTTAAAAAAATTCCTTTCATGCTTATTGTTGGAGAAAAAGAGACGAAGGAACAAATGCTTTCCATTAGACAACAAGGCAAAGGAGATATAGGAAAACTTTCAGTAGAAGGATTTTCTAATCTAGTAAAAGAAATTATAGAAAAAGATTTTATAGATTATAAATAGTTAGTTAAAAGGAGGATTATCAGACCAAGAAGACCCAATAGAGGAAGAGTTATCAAAGAAGATCCACATAGGATTAATGATAGAATTCGAGTGCCCGAGGTAAGAGTTGTAGGTGAAGGTATTGAACAAGGTGTATTCCCTACTCACAAAGCCGTTAAAATGGCAGAAGAGATGGACCTTGATTTGGTTGAAATATCACCAAATGCCAAACCACCTGTTTGTAAAATAATAGATTATAAAAAATTCTTATACGAACAAAAAAGAAAACAAAAAGAACTCAAATCTAAACAAGTTAAAGTTGTCTTAAAAGAAATAAGATTTGGTCCTAATACAGATGAACACGATTTTCAGTTTAAACTAAAACATGCTATTAAGTTTCTAAGTGAAGGAGCAAAACTTAAAGCATTTGTTTTTTTTAAAGGAAGATCGATAATATATAAAGATAGAGGAGAAATATTATTATTGAAATTCGCACAAGAACTTGAAGAATATGGAGTTTTAGAGAAAATGCCAGATTTACAAGGTAAGAAAATGATTATAATGATAAACCCTAAAAAGAAATAACAAATAATAAATTAGTTATGCCTAAAATGAAAACCAATTCCAGTGCCAAAAAAAGATTTAAATTCACTGGCAGTGGAAAAATAAAAAGAAAACACGCTTTTAAAAGTCATATTTTGACTAAGAAGTCAACAAAAAGAAAAAGAAATCTGACCAAAGCTACTTTAGTTAGTAAATCAGATGTGAAAAGTATTAAGTTGCAACTTTGCGCTTAATAATTTCACGGTTATTAAATGTTAAACCCAGCTTGAAGTCAAAAAAATAAGATAAGTTCATAATGACGCTTTAAGCTAAAAATTTAAATCATGCCAAGATCAGTAAATAGTGTAGCCGCAAAAGCTAGAAGAAAAAAAGTTTTAAAACAAGCTAAAGGTTACTTCGGAAGAAGAAAAAATGTACATACTGTAGCTAAAAATGCAGTAGACAAAGGTCTTCAATATGCCTACAGGGACAGAAGACAAAAGAAAAGAAATTTCAGAGCTCTTTGGATACAAAGAATAAATGCTGGAGCAAGACTCCACGGAATGAGTTATTCTGAACTAATGGGTAAAATTAATTCTAAAGGAATAGAATTGAATAGAAAAACATTAGCAGATTTAGCAATGAACCATCCTGATGCTTTTAAAGCTGTAATTGATTCGTTGAAATAATTATTTTTATATATCAAAGTTAAAGGGGCTATTAGCCCCTTTTTTTATCAATAGTTCTAAGTATATTTAGTTGTTTTTCTACAGATTGTTGTTTAGAATACCCTAATTGTTCAAGAAGTAAATTAGTATTTGATTTTAAGCAAGAATTTCCATGAGTAGAATCTCTTGAAAAATGTGTGAATTTCAACATCCAAAAAGCATCAAATTTAAAAAAAAACATCCTAATGTATTTATTGTTTTTAGATGAATTTTGAAGAAATAGTTCGTGATGTAACTCCCATTCTTTAAAAGTTAAAAACTCTTTAATTAAAATCGGGAAATTACGGTATTCATATTTTTCATTCTTTATTAAATTTACCCATTGCTTTATAGTTTCAAATATTTTAAAATCATATGTTAAGGTTAAATCTTTATGGTTTTTTAATGCTTCTAAAATAGCTTTACCTGTTCCAAATGGAACTCTATTAGATGTTCTTGGAGAAGGAAAAACCGTTGTATTTGTAATTTCACCAAAATTTTCTCCTTTAATAAGTTTATTAATAAAATAAAAATCTTCACCTGCTTTTCTTCGGTTCATACCTCCTTGTCTTGCATACGCTTTAACTGTTAAAGCAAAAGCACTTCCTATGGTGTGATAAGAATAAGGTAAGCCAGCATAGGTTAAAATATTTTTATAATACCTAAGATGTGTTTCGTAGTATTTTATTTGTTCGTAATTAAATTTATCCAAGGCTGTACCTTTTATTGGATGTTCAAAATGAATCGATGCAGCTTGGGTATCGGAATCACTAAAAAAAAATGCTATTTCTGAAAAATAATTTTCAGCAACTATCGTATCTGCATCAAGTCCAACAATAATTCCATTATGTGCAATTTTTGCAAACCTTTTAAGAGCCAAATCCATTCCCAGTTTTCTAGCCCAACCAACGCCTGCATGCTTAATTGGTAAGTCATTAATATAAATTGGTAGAAGAGTTATGTTATTATTATTATAATTTTTAGCAAACAATAACAAGTAGTTATAAGTTGAAATATTATTATCGATGATGGACAATTTTTCTTCAATAGAATTATTTATTAAAATGATTATTTCAACCTTAAAAGTAAATTCTTTTTGATTGAAAAATAAAGAGGTTAATGTAGGTGTTAAATCGTCTTCATTATAAACCGGTATGACAACAGATATTCTTAAATCACTAGAAGGTTCACTTTCAATTTCAATATTCCTATGGGGAAATCTTTTAAAATATTGGTCAATTACGGAGACAATCGACTTTTGTGCCATTTATTATTTTCTTTAGTATATACAATTCGATCGTGTAATCTACTTGATCTACCTTGCCAGAACTCTAAAAGAGACGGTTTTAAGCAATACCCACCCCAGTGAGGTGGTCTTGTCACAATTTTATTTTCGAACTTCTTTTCATAAAAACTGACCTTATCCTCAAGTTCTTTTCTGTTGTTAATTTCTTTACTTTGATCTGAGGACCATGCACCAATTTGGCTCGCTCTTGGTCGAGAATTAAAGTATTTGTCAGATGTAGATTTTGCTACTTTTGAAATAACCCCTTGTATTCTGATTTGTCTTTCTAACTCACCCCAGAAAACATTTAAAGAAGCGCAATTATTTGTTTCAATGTCAGAACCTTTGTTTGAATTAAAATTGGTGTAAAAAATAAATCCATCTTCAACCAAATCTCTAATATAAAGTATTCTCGAGGAAGGTTTGCCGAAATTATCAACCGTAGAAAGACATGCTGCATAAGGATCTAAAATTTTGTTTTCTACTGCTTGCTCAAACCATTTTTGATATTGAACAAAAGGGTTTTGATGAGCCATATCAATATTAAAAGGTTGATTCGAAAAATCTCTCCTATCACTATTAATATATTGTTTAATTTTTTTGGTAGACACTTATTAAATATATTTAAAGTTCATAATTTATGAAACATATTTAAAATAATTCTTAAAATAAATATTTTTCAAATAACATTTATATATTTCAATGATGAAAAATAACACATCTAATTTTTTGGGTGTCATTCCGGCAAGGTTTAATTCTTCAAGATTAATGGGCAAACCACTAAAAATTATTGGAGATAAACCAATGATTCAACACGTATATGAAAAAGCAAAAATAGTACTTGAAAATGTTGTAGTTGCTACAGATGATGATAAAATATTTAAATGTGTAGAAAGCTTTAAGGGAAATGTTATTTTAACAAAAAAAACTCATAAAAATGGTACAAGTAGGTGTTTAGAAGCCGTAAACAATTGGAATAAAAAGGTGAATAAAGATTATAAGTATATTATTAATATCCAAGGAGATGAACCTTTGTTAAGCAAAGACCATTTGAATAAATTAATTATTTGTTTTAACGACACTGATACTAACTTCGCCACTGTTGGTTTAGAGGTTAGCGATCAAGATGAATTAGGTGATGGTAAGGTTTATTTAGTGAAGGATATAAATAATTTTGCATTGTATTTTTCAAGAAACAAGATTCCTTTTGTAAGAAATCACAAAAATGAAAACAAAGAGTTAAAAAATAAATATTTTCAACACATAGGAATTTATGGTTACAAGCTTGAAACCCTAAAGGAATTTTGTGATCTTGGCACATCCTCATTAGAAGATTCTGAAAAATTAGAACAATTAAGATGGTTGGAAAACGGTGGTAAAATAAAAGTGGGAGTTACCAAACAAAGGTCCCATCCGGTAGACACAGAAGAAGATTTGAAGATAGTTAGAGGGATATTTGCGAAAAATCATCATTAATAATACTACTTTTGATTTGTGAAAGATCTAATTAAAAAATATATAGAACTCGAAGTAAAAGCTATTCAAAACATTCCAATTGACGGAATTATTGATAATGTAGTAAGTATAATTTACAAAAATGTCCATTTAAATAATGGTAAAGTTGTGATTAGCGGTATGGGTAAAGCTGGACATATTGGAATGAATATAGCTACCACACTTTCTTCAACAGGAACTCCAGCTGCATTTATACACCCCAGTGAAGCACAACATGGAGATTTAGGACTCATTCAAAAAAATGATGTTTTATTGCTCATATCTAACTCTGGAAAAACAAGAGAAATATTAGAATTTAGAGAATTATCACATCAACTGCATGGAAATCTACCAGTAATTTCTTTAACCGGTAATCTAGAAAGTCCTTTAGCAAAAGTTTCTAATGAATGCTTGTATACTGGAAACCCCAAAGAGATATGTCCTTTAGGACTCACCCCTACTACATCCACTACAGTAATGACTGTTGTTGGTGATGTTTTAGTAGTAAGTATGATGAAAAAAATTAATTTTTCTAAATCAGATTATGCAAAAAGACATCATAGTGGGTATTTAGGAGAAAAAGCAAAAAAATGAATGAATTCACACTTATAGCAGGTCCTTGCGCCATAGAGGATGATAAAACAGGGCTTGAAATTGCTAGAAAAGTTAAAGAAATTTGTGACGATCTTTCTATTAATTATATTTTCAAAGCAAGTTATAAAAAAGCCAATAGGTCTAAAAACAATAGTTTTACAGGAATCGGAGATTTAAATGCATTAAAAATCATCAAAAGTATTGGTGAAGAACTTAGTATAGGTACTATAACAGATGTTCATGAAAGTCATGAACCTGAACAGGTTGCTGAATTTGTAAGCCACTTACAAATACCTGCATTTTTATGTAGACAGACTGCTCTTCTTATTGCTTCTGGTAAAACTGGCTTACCTGTTAACATAAAAAAAGGTCAATTTATGTCGCCAGAATCTATGGGTTTTGCTGTTGAAAAAGTTCATTCAACAGGAAATCACCATGCATGGTTGTGCGAGAGAGGAAACAGCTTTGGATATCAAGACTTAATTGTAGACGCTACAGCAATTACAAAGTTAAAAAAACATAACGTACCTGTTATAATGGATTGCACACATGCTGTTCAAAAACCAAATCAAAACAGTGGAATTACCGGAGGAGACCCCTCTTTAATATCATCTATTGTTTATGGTGCAGTTGTTAACGGTGCTAATGGACTTTTTATTGAAACACATCCCAATCCTGAAACTGCTAAAAGTGATCCACATACCATGTTAAAATTAGATTTACTTTATCCTATTTTAGAAAAGGCTATGAAAATTAGAACTGTGATTTAAAAAATCATTTAACTTCTAAGACCAAGAACTTACTATTTTTCCAAAAAAGACTCTTATCGATAATCACTATTGAATCGATATTATCATTGTTATTATTAGAAAATTTATAAGAGTCAGAAGGATGAGAAGTCATTATTCTGACCGATTTGTATCCTAAAATAACAGAGTTAACATCCTGTTTTGTGGCATAAGTAAAATAGTTGGTATTCATATCGGAATTTAGTTTTCGAGACTTTCCAATTCCAATTAATCCTCCACTTTTAGTTAAAACATTATTATTCAAAAGTTCAGATTTTGTTCCAATTGCATATGCAACTTCATTTAGCTTATCATTCAACTTATTGATCTTCTTGTTTTGCAGTGTATATTTATTAAAAATAGCTTCAAAGGAAGCATTCATACTACTGAGCTCCTCTCTTAAAAAATAGACTTCTCTATTGCTCTTTGCAATTTCCACACTTAAACTCGATACCTTAATGGCAAATTCTGAATTCTTACTTTTTTCTAAACTGACTGCAGTATTTAGTTCTGCAATCATAGTCTCATTTTCGAGTAATTTACTAGACAAAATCCTTATTGAATTTATTATATCTAGTGTATCTTTCGTAATAAAATCCGGATTCTTTTTTGAATTATTAATCGCTAATTCTTGCTTATTTATTTCTTTAATATTTTCTTTAATTTTCTGAATATATAGTGCGTATTGATTTACAATTGAATCGTTATTTTCTTTATTAAATTCGAAGGACTTTAAAACTTTATCTTTAGAATTCAACTCAGATTTTAAGCTATCAATCATCACTTCCTCATCGGAAATAGAGTCAAAATTGGAACCACAAGAGAAAATAACGGTTAGCAAAAATAAATACTTAAAATTTTTCATGTTATCAGTGTAGATCTATTAAATTATTTGTTCCTAAAGCTCTCTCAACAGTAAAGCCTTCACCGTATTTCTTATTAATAGAACGACCCAACAAAACTGCTTTTGATTCAATAGAATGAAGGAATTCTTTAGAAGATATTGGAGTTTCTGGTTCTAAATTTTCAGAATTATAAAACTGACTACCAAAGGCCATAATTGCATCTTTTTTTTGATTAAACTCGTTAGAAATATCAACAATTAAATGTGGTTCAATCCACTGATCTTGAATATAATGATAGATACTTTTAGGTCTGTAAGACTCTTGAGAAATTTTATTTTCAAATGTTTCAAATTTTTTAAGTCCGGCAATAAAGCACGACTTTGATACTAATTTCGATGCAACTGCATGATCTGGGTGTCTGTCTCTAATAGCATTACAAATAACTATTTTCGGACGATGCTTTCTTATAGAACGAACAATTTTAGAAATACTTTCTTTTGAAATCTCAATAAATGCATCTGGAAGTAATAGGTTTTCTCTAAACTTAGCTCCAATAATTTCCATGGCATTGTAAGCTTCTTTCTTTCTAATTTCCTTACTTCCTCTTGTTCCCATTTCACCAAGAGTAAGATCTACAATACCAACAGTGTAACCGTTTTTAATATGTTTTATTAAAGTTCCCGCTGCGCTAAGCTCTACATCGTCAGGGTGGGCTCCAAAAGCCAATATATCAACCATTATATTATTTTTTCAATTTTCTACTACTTGGTAAACCGTATTTATCTGTCAAATATACTATAGAAGTTATTGCAGCTGCTCCTAATTCTAACTCTCTTTTGTGAACATTTTCGAAAACATCTTCTTTAGAATGATGAAAATCGAAGTATCTCTGAGAATCCGGAACTAACCCTACTAAACATAATTCACCATTTTTTAAAGGTCCTATATCTACACCACTATAACCTTTAGAAAATAAATGTAATTGATAGGGTTCAAATAATTTTTTAAAAGTTTTGAGGTAATCCAGTTGTAATTTGGTTCCATCAATGCTAAATCCTCTTGGAGTAAATCCACCTCTGTCGGACTCCAAGGCAAATAAATGTTTTTCTCCTTTCTTTTTAACAATATTAGCATAATAAATTCCTCCTCTGTTACCGTTTTCTTCATTCATATACATTACACACCGTAAAGTTCTTTTAGGTGAAATATTCATTCTTTTAAAAGTTTCTAAAACTTGTAAACTTTGTACTACTCCTGCTCCATCGTCATGTGCCCCTTCACCAATATCCCAAGAATCTAAATGACCACCAACTAAAATAATTTCGGAAGGGAATTCAGATCCTTTAATTTCTCCAATAACATTATATGAAACAGTGTCGGGTAATTGCTTACATGAAAGTTGTAATGATAAACTTTTTACGTTGTTATTTTTAAGAGCTTGACTTAAATTATGAGCATCTACAGTGCTAATAGCTGCAGCAGGAATTCTTTTGTTAGAATCTAAATAAGACATTGATCCTGTATGAGGGTTTTTATCGAATTTTAAAGTCATAGACCTAACTAAGACTGCCAAAGCTCCGTATTCAACAGCTCTGGAGGCTCCATTATGTCTTTGATCCACACAATTACCGTAGGCCATCCCCGTTGAAATAAAAGTAGGATTCATAGGGCGATTAAAAAATACAATTTTACCAGTTATATTTTTTTCACCAAAAGATTCTAGTTGATTCCAATTATTAATTTCAATTACATTTCCTTTTATAGTTCCATTAGTACCAACAGAACCACCTAAAGCAGAACAATTGAGTTGGTGAGCCTTCCCTTTCTCATCTTCCCAAGTAACAGATTCAGTAGCACCTCTTACCCAATGGGGAACCGTTATTTGTTGTAAATAAACAGTGTCAAGGTCTGTTTTATTCATTATAAAATTTGCCCATTCAACTGCTTTTTGAGCTGAATTACTTCCGCTTAATCTATGTCCAACATCTTTACATAAAGACCTTAAATTCTTATAACAATTACCTGAGGTCAAATTGTAATCATAAATCTTTCTGAGCTTAATAGAATCAGTCTTTTGAGAAAAAAAACAAGAGCAAGTGAAAAATAAAAAAATCTTTAATAAATATTTTATCATTATACTTAGAATTTTACTTTTATATTTATTGTTACTAATTTAATCAAAATGGCAAGAACTCCTACAACACAAATACCACTTGGTTTTAAGGCTCCTGATTTCAGCTTATCCAACACGGTCAATGGCCAAATAATAAACTTAAAGGATGTATCCAAAAAAAATGGCTTAGTGGTTATGTTTATTTGCAACCATTGTCCATTTGTAGTACATGTAGTAGACGAATTAGTAAGTCTTGCCAAAGATTATCAAAATCAAGAAATTGGATTTGTTGCAATAAGCAGTAACGACGTTGTTAATTATCCTGAAGATAATCCTGATAAAATGAAAAAGTTAGCTTTAGAAAAAGATTTTTCTTTCCCATATTTATATGACGAATCTCAAGAGGTTGCTAAAAATTACGATGCAGCATGCACCCCAGATTTTAGTGTTTTTGATGGAAACTTAAAATGTGTATACCGAGGACAATTAGACGATTCTAGACCGAGTAATAACGAACCTGTAAATGGCAAAGATTTAAGATTAACTCTTGACTACATGATTCAAAATAAAAAAATAGATTTCATTCAAAAACCTTCAATTGGCTGTAATATCAAATGGAAATAAAGATCGATTAAGAAAAGATGCGCTTTTTAAAAGGTCGTTAATCAAGAACTCAGTTGTTGAAAATAATTCCCGTTTAATTGGTGAAAACTTATTTAAAAACTTTGACTTCACAGAATTAAATACGCACTTATTTTATCCCATTTCAAAAAATAAAGAAGTTAACACTTGGAAAATCCACGAAGAATTAAAAGAAAAAAATAAAATTTATACTTCCATTTATTTAGAAGAGACCAAAGCATGGAGTTGTAGCAGCTTTGATCCTAAAACTGAATTTGAAATTGGGAAATTTAATATTCCTTTCCCCTTAACATATAAAAAAGCTAAATATCTAGATTTAGAAATTATAATGGTTCCATTATTAATATTTGATTTAAATGGTCATAGAATTGGATATGGTAAGGGAATATATGATGATATTCTCAGTAAATTAAACAAAAATTGTATTAAAATCGGTTTATCGTTATTAGAATTTTCAGAAGAAAAAATAGAATTTGAACCACACGATATAGGTCTGGATTATTGCCAAACCCCAACAACTCTTCACGATTTTAAATTAAATCCTTAATTTTATAGAGTGTTACTAAAATAAATTGGTAGATGTATAAGGCTTTTATTTTAATATTTCTAGTATTAAATTACTCTTATTCAGAGGCAAAAAATAGTCCTCCTAAAGTATCTGCAAATACATCTATTCATCTTGCAATTTCGATTAATCCTAATTGCAACTCTCAGTATGTTAATTATGCTGTTGTTACTGAGTCTAATGGTAGAATAATTAATACTCGATTTATTTCAGGGAGCGAATTCATCTTAATTGGGATGGGAAAACAACCTTCAAAAGCTAACATTAATAGTGAAAATTTATTTAAAAGATTTAAGATCAAAGATTGCTTGTATAAATTTGACTCTCTAAAATGTTTAAAAAAACCTGATTTAAAATTATTTGACTTATGGGCTTTAAGGTACAACAGAAACCCCTATTGCCCCCCAGACTGCACTCCAGTAGAAAACATGTTGGTAGATGGATTTGGACAACATAAATTTAGACCTAGTTGGCCTCAAATTCAAATACTTCAAAAATATGGAATTACCTATATTAACGATTTTTTTTACGGAGACAATTTATTTAATTTATTATCAGATTTCCAAAATCCAGAGTGGAGAAATCTATATCTTAACGCCAAAGAATAATTTCATTTATTTAAAACATCGAAAATGAATACCAGCCAATCCTCTAAACTTAGAAAACTAGCTGTTAAACCATTTTACTTTAGACTTTATTTAATTTTAAACCTTCCCATGGGGTTTTTAAGTGGGATGAGAGTTCGAAAACTCACAGAAGAACGTTGTAAAGTAACTGTACCTTTTAAGTGGCTTAATAAAAACCCTTTTAAATCAACTTTCTGGGCAGTTTTAGGAATGGGAGCAGAAATGAACACTGCAGCATTGATTTTACAATATACTTATAAACACCAGCCCTCTATATCTACTCTGCCCCTAAAATGTGAAAGTGAATTTTTAAAAAAAGCCACAGGAATTACCAAGTTTGTATGTAACGATGGGTTGGAGATTAAAGAAAAAATAAATATTGCTATAAAAACTAAAAAACCAATAATTATTGAAACATACTCTGAAGGATTAAATAAGGATGCTGAAACTGTCTGCAAGTTTAAATTTACCTGGTCTGTTAAAGTAAGAAGTTGAAATCATGTCAATTATCAAAAAATACATTTTTATTTTAATTTTATTTGTGCCTTCTGCTGTTCATGCAGGATGGGGGTTTTTTGGCCACAAAAAAATTAATAGAGTTGCCGTTTTTACTATACCTGAATCTTCATTATTTCAATTTTATAAAGAAAATATTGACTTTATAACAGAGCATGCTGTAGATCCTGATAAAAGGCGTTACGCTGTTAAAGGAGAAGCAGAAAAACATTTTATAGATATCGATCATTTTATAAAAAAAGATGAAAACCCATTTGATATTATGCCTAGAAGATGGAAAGATGCTGTTGAAAAATTTTCTGAAGATAGTATTAAGGCATATGGAATTTCACCTTGGAACATTCAAACAATGCTCTACAGACTCACTGAAGCATTTAAAGAAAAAAACGTGATGAGAATTCTAAAATATTCTGCAGAAATAGGCCATTATATTGCTGATGCTCATGTTCCTCTGCACGCAACAGAAAATTACAATGGTCAATTTACTAATCAAAAAGGGATTCATGGTTTTTGGGAATCCAGAATTCCAGAAATCTTTTTTGATGATTATGATTTAATGACTGGAAAAGCTGAATATATTACAAATCCACTATCTAACACATGGGATTTCATTGAAGAAAGCTACTTTGCAGTAGATTCTGTTTTGCGTTTCGAAAAAGAACTTTCTGAAGATTGGGCAGATGATAGGAAATATTCTTTTGAAAAAAGAGGACAAGTAACGATGAAAGTTTATAGCAGAGATTTTAGTAAAGAATATTCCAATAGACTTAACGGTATGCAAGAAAGAAGAATGAAAGCCTCAATTAAAGCAGTTGGGTCGTTTTGGTATACAGCGTGGATTAATGCAGGTCAGCCTGATATAGATAATTTAAAGATGAATAAAATTAAATCTAGTGCTACCTATTATAAAACCATAAAGGCATTGAAAAGCAAAAGACAACACGATTCCTAGTTTTTATTTTTTTTCTTTCTTTTAGCTTTCTTGAGGGCCTTTCTAGCTTGGTCTGTAAGAGGAACTCTTTTATAATAAGCCATCTTCCCAGTGTCTATTAAATTCACTGCTCTTTCAATTAAAACATCGTCGTCTTCAGCAAGATATTCTCTTTTCAAATCTTGACCACTCACCAAGCAAAGAGCTTGAAACCAAAATGCAGTTCCTCCCCCCCGATATTTTCGAATTATATCATATGCTGAGAGTCCGGTATTTCGGTAAATTAATTTCATTAAATAAACACCTCTATTAATTGACATTTCTTTAATTTCATTACCAAATTCGTTCTTTAATGTCTTGTTACATTTTGACAAATATCTTTTTTTGGCAAATTTACCTTGAATATTAGAAAGTGTATCTTCATATGAAGATAGCATAGCAGAAGCTATTCTTGCATAATCGTAAACACTTTTCACATAGAATTTTGTTCTGTTCCATTTTTTCACAAATTCAGCATTTGAAACAGTTATTTCTAGATCTGGTAAATAATTTTCGAAAAGCAATGAATCTTTTTCTTCTAAATCCAGAGATTGTGAATAGGTGCTGAAAAGCAGAAAAAAACTAAAGATGAGGATAACAATTTTCATATACTTAATTTAAATATATAAATTGTGTAATTAATGAAGCTCATAAAAAAATTAATAAATTTTAACTTTTTAAAGTTTAAATTTGCATAATATGAAATTCCTTTTTAGTTGCTTATTTAGTATTTCTTGCTTGTTTTGTCACTCACAAATTGAGGCCTTATTTGATATAAAGAAATTTCATTCTATTGATAACGAATACATAGAAACGTATTTATTTGTTTACGGTAATACCTTGTTTGAAAGTACAGATACAAATTCAACAGATAAAGGCATTGAGGTTCTACAGTACATAGAAGATGAAAACAATAAAATTGTCGGACATAAAAAGTACATCATTAAAGAACAAAGTAATTATGTTGAAAAGAAAGGTATCACGGACCTTCAACGTTTTTCAATTTCTAAAGGTAATTACACGTTGTATATAGAGATAAACGATATTAATAATGCTTCAAATATTGAAAGACATCAGCAAGAGTTCTCTATAAGTCATTCTAAATTACCGTGTTTTTCTGACATAGAATTTTTAGACAGTTACTGGAAAGCAGATCAAGAAAATGAGTTAACTAAATCTGGCTACCAGATGATTCCGCTAGTCACCAATTACTTCGGCCCTGAATTCGATAAATTAGCTTACTACTTTGAAATCTACAATACCAACTCCGACACATCCGAGAGACTGCTGTTAAAACAGTCTATTAAGATTAAGAGTACTCAAAAAATAGCTGGACAATACAATAAGATTAAAAAAATCCCTAATCGATCTATTTTTCCCATTATAAATTCTTTTGATTTAAATAATTTGCCTACTGGTAATTACGAACTCAGTATAGAATTAATTGATAAAGACAACTCACCTCTTTTTAAAAGTATTGTTGATTTTCAAAGAACAAATCTTAATAATAGCATGCGTTTAGATCGTTTAAATGCGGTACTTATAAATGAAACTTTTGTTTCTAAAATATCATCAGATTCTATATCTGAATTTATAAACTGCTTATCTCCTATTGCATCTAGAATGGAAAGTAATATAATTGATAAAAAAGCTCAAAATATTAGCGATACATTAAGAAGACAATTTTTATATAGTTTTTGGTACAATAGAAATCCAGAAAACCCAGAGCTAGCATGGGAAAAATATAAGTCTGAAGTTTCTAAAACAGACCAATTATTTGCTACAAAAGTAAGAAGAGGTTACCAAACAGATATGGGTAGAATTTTTCTTAAATATGGCGCTCCAAACACCATAACTGACAGACCTAACGAACCAAGTGCCTATCCCTATCAAATTTGGCATTTTTATAAGATTGGCAAATTCAATAATAAAAGATTTATTTTTTACAAACCAGATTTAGGATCTAACGAATATGTAACACTACATTCAACCTTGCAAGGAGAGTATTTCAATAGAAATTGGAAGACTGATTTACATCGTAGAAATACTCCAGGAAGAAGTGTGGACAACACACAAAATCCAAACGATGGACAATGGGGAAGTAACAGTAATACTTTTTTTACAAATCCGTAATTATTATAGAAACTTCAGTAGTCATATTAAATTACAACGGACTTAAATGGTTGAAAAAGTTTATACCATTTTTTATAAAATTCTCTAAAAAAGAAGCTGATATTTATGTGATTGACAATGGATCAACAGACCAATCAATTGAATTTCTAAAAAAGAATCATTCAGAAGTATTCATTGTTCCGCTCTTAAAAAATCTTGGATTTGCAGGGGGATATAATGAAGGATTAAAAAAAATTAATTCTAAATATTTTATACTAGTAAATTCAGATATTGAAGTAACTAATTCTTGGATCCCTCCAATGATTAAAATATTGAGAAACAACACTAATATAGTAGCAGTACAACCAAAAATACTCTCTTTTAATAACAAAAATAAATTTGAACACGCCGGTGCTGCTGGTGGTTTTATTGATGCTTTTGGATTTACATTTTGTAAAGGAAGAATTTTTGATAATACTGAAATTGATGAAGGACAGTACAACCAAGACAAGGAAATTTTTTGGGCTTCAGGAGCTTGTATTGCATTAAAAGCAGAAGAATTTAAAAAAATTGGCGGATTTGATGAAGACTTTTTTGCACATATGGAAGAAGTAGACTTGTGTTGGAGATTCAAAAATCAAGGGAAAAATATTCTTTTCACAAGTGAATCTACTGTTTTTCACGTTGGAGGTGGAACCTTAAATTACAATTCACCAAAGAAGTTATTTTTAAATTACAGAAATAATTTATGGCTAATTCATAAAAATTACAATTCCAATTACCCTCTATTTACTTTCATATTTATAAGGATTATATTGGATCAAATTTCTGCATTTAAGTTTTTATTATCTGGATCCTTATCTTCATTTTTAGCTGTTGAAAAAGCACATCTAAATTATTTTAAAGCGATTGGATCTTTACAAAAAAAGAGAGAAAAGCTTAATAAACGACATATTAACTCTTTATCTGGGTATTGCAACAAGTCCATTATATGGAATTACTTTATAAAAGGAAAGTCCAAGTTTTCTGAAATAATTTAAATGTTCTCTAAAAGAAATTTTTCAGATTTTATTATTAAATCATGCATTATAACATCTTGTTTAATATAAGGAATCTCATTTCTAAAATCACTCAACAACTGTTCTAATTCTGGAGAAGATTTTCGAGGTCTTCTGAAGTTCATGGCTTGTGCTGAAGTTAACAACTCTATACTTAAAACGCTGTGAATATTTTTTACAACTTCTACTAATTTAACTCCGGCTATAGAGCCCATACTTACATGATCTTCTTGTCCATTTGAAGATTCAATACTATCAACTGAAGCAGGGTGACAAAAAATTTTATTTTTACTTACTAAACTAGCTGCTGTATATTGTGCAATCATAAAACCAGAATTTAATCCAGGGTTTTCAATTAAAAATGGTGGAAGCCCTCTTGTTCCAGAAATTAATTTATAAATTCTTCTTTCTGAAATACTTCCTAATTCCGCAGCTGCTATAGCCATAAAGTCCATAGCTAAAGCAATAGGTTGTCCATGAAAATTACCAGCTGAAATAATTTCATCTTCATCATCAAAAACAATTGGATTATCTGTGACGGAATTTATTTCAATACTTAATTTACTGGAAAAATCGTTCAGAACATCAAAACTGGCTCCATGAACCTGAGGAATACATCTAAAAGAATAAGGATCTTGTACAGATTTTTCTTTAACTCCAACTAAGTCACTTTCCATTAGAAATTTAGAAATTATTGATGCGCAATACTTTTGTCCTGGATGAAGTCTTAATTGATGTGGTTTTGGATCAAAGGGGCTAAGTCTACAGTTAAACGCATCTAAAGAAAGAGCTGCTATTTTATTGGACCATTCAAAAAGTGACTCTAACTTTAAATATGCATGTGTTGCGTGAGCAGCCATAAATTGAGTGCCGTTTAAAAGCGCCAATCCTTCTTTAGAGTCTAATTCAATAATTTCTTGATTGAGATTCCTTAATAACTCGCTCGATTTAACTTTCTTATTTTGGTAATAAACCATTCCTTCACCAATTAAGGGTAGCGACAAATGTGCCAAAGGAGCTAGGTCACCAGAGGCTCCTAAGGATCCTGATTCAAAGACTACAGGAAGTATATCGTTATTAAAAAAGAAAATCAATTTTTCTACAGTTTGAAGCTTAATGCCAGAAAAACCAAAAGAAAGTGCATTAATTTTCAGCAACAGCATTAGCTTCACAATGGGTAACTCTATTTCTTTGCCTACTCCACAAGCATGAGAAATTACTAAATTAATTTGTAATTTTTTCAACTCTTCATTTGAAATTTTTTGATCACACAAAGAGCCAAAACCTGTATTAATTCCATAGAAAGCTTGGTCGTTATTTTTTAATTTTTCTTCTAAATATCTTCTATTAGTATTTATCCTCTCAACTGACTCTGAAGAAAGAGATAATTTCAAACGATTCGAAATAATATTTCTAATGTCTGAAAGACTTAAGCCTTTGGGAGTTATGGAGAAAAATTGATTCAATATTTATTTAATTTAGATTAGAAATTTCATGTTGCTCTTGAGCACCTGTTTTCATATCTTTAAGTTCTATTTGCATTTTTGAATGAAACTCTTGATTTATAAATACAACAAAAGAAATGTTATTTAGATGAGCATATTTCAACTGTTTTTTAATTTTATGTTCATCTGGATATAAAATGGTAGACACCTCTCTGTCTCTAAGATAATTTAAAAGCTTTAAACCATTAATTGAATCACCGGATTGGTCAATTATCATATATTTTGGAGAGTGATCCAATCCATCAGGAAATAAATTTAAATCGTTCATTAAATCAAAAATTCTTTCTGCTCCAAATGATATGCCAACGCCTGACAAATTGTTTTGCCCAAACATTTTAGTTAAATCATCATATCTACCCCCTCCAACTATACTGCCCATTGAACTGTCATTTAAAATAACTTCAAAAATTGAACCTGTGTAATAATCTAATCCTCGGGCTAAAGAAATATTGATTTTTAGATTTTTAATACCCATTTTTTTAGAATGATCAACAATGTAGATTAATTCTTCAATACCCTTTTGCCCAACCTCACTATTAGTTAGCTTCTTATTAAGCCACTCTAAAATATTTTCAGAGCCTGTAATTGAAAACAACTCTTCAAAAAGTTTCCAGCATTCGGAATTGGGTATATTTTCTTTTAGCTCGGCAACTACATTATCAACACCAATTTTATCAATTTTGTCTATAATTACAGTTATTTTAGAAAAATAAGCTTCCGAATGACATAAATCTATAAGCGCTGATAAAATTTTTCTGTTGTTTATCATTATTGAATGATTCGTCAGCTTAAATTCATTTAAAACTTCAGAGATTAAACTAATTAATTCTATTTCACAGAGTAAAGATTTTGTTCCTACAATATCAGCATCGCACTGGTAGAATTCTCTATATCTACCTTTTTGAGGTCTATCTGCTCTCCATACTGGTTGAATTTGATACCTTTTAAAAGGAAAAGAAATATCATTCTGATGTTGTACTATATATCTTGCAAATGGAACCGTTAAATCGTATCGAAGCGCCTCATCAGAAAAATCATTTGATTTAAGTGTGTTTGTATTAGAATTTGATAATACTTTTTCAAATTTTGCTCCTCTTTTAAGTACTTTAAAGAGTAACTGATCTCCTTCAGTACCGTATTTCCCATTAAGGGTAGTTAACTTCTCCATGGAAGGAGTTTCTATGGGTGAGAAACCAAATTTCTCAAACTTAGATTTTATACTATTGAAAATATAGTTCCTTCTACTTATTTGAAAAGGAGTGAAATCTCTAGTCCCCTTTGGTATGGAAGGCTTTTGCATAGGTGTAAAAGTATAAAATTATATAAATTAAGATGTCATGAATAATACAATACTAGTTATTGGTTCTTAATTATTCTTTGATCTAAGTATTGCTCAATTTCTAAAAAGGAAGTTTTAGAAAGTATAATATTTCCATTGGGACCGATTAAAAATTTTGAAGGAATCTCTAAAACTCCATATTGGTTTGCTAAAGTGGAGTTTAATATAAAGTTATGGTATTCTACAGACTGATAATCCCAATTAAATTTAAATTTTAAAGCAACTTTTTTCCAATTTTCTCCTCTTTTCTCTAAAGCAACTGTTACTATATCTAGCTGTGATCTATTTTCGAAATAAGAAGATTTATATTTTTCACTAACTTTTATAAGTGTAGGAATTTCCCTAAGACAAGGGCTACACCAAGAAGCCCAAAAGTCTAACAAGACATAATTTCCTTCTGACTGAGTTAATGAATATTTACTTTCGTTAATTAAATTGATTGTAAAATCAGGAGCTTTATTTCCTTGAACAGCACTGTTGAATACAAAATAATAGTAAAAAGAAACAAATATTACAAGAACAGCAACTCCAAGAATAGTGATTTTTTTTTGTGACATGATTTTAAGAAAAATAGTTACAAGAATTTAGAAACAAAAAACCCCGATAAATCGGGGTTTCATAAAAGTAGCGGAGAGTGAGGGATTCGAACCCCCGGTACCTTACGGCACAATAGTTTTCAAGACTACCGCATTCGACCACTCTGCCAACTCTCCTAACGCTGGGCAAAAATAGAAAAAACATTATTATAGCAACTATTTTTTAATAATAAATTAAACATATAATCACTATTTTAGTGGTATGTCTTGGCAAAATTATATCAATGGATATCAAAATTATTTAAAAATTGAAAAATCTCTATCAAGAAATACCGTTGACGCCTACTGTAGAGACATTCAAAAAATGAATTTTTTTTTTAATAATGGTGATTCTTCAAAAAAAATCAAATACATTAAACACGAAGATTTTCAGGATTATTTATCTCAATTAAATAGCTTAAAAATTAGTGCACGTTCTCAATCCAGAATTATTTCAAGCATAAGATCCTTTTTTAAATATTTAATTTTAGAAAAAATTATAGAAACTAATCCAAGTAATTTATTAGAAAATCCAAAAACAGGTAAAAAACTACCTGAATTTCTCACAATCGAAGAAATAGATCTTATTGTAAATGAAGTAGATAGATCAAAAATAGATGGGGAAAGAAATTTAGCTATTTTAGAAGTACTTTATGGGTGTGGGCTCAGAGTTACAGAGTTGTTAGAATTAAAAATATCTGAAATTTATTGGAAAGAAGGCTTTATAAGAGTTATTGGTAAAGGAAATAAGGAAAGACTAGTGCCGTTGGGTAAAATAGCTTCTAAGCATCTGAAAATATATTTAGAAGAGATAAGAGTACATCAAAAAATTAACAAAGATTTTGTAGACCATGTCTTTATAAACAAAAATGGAAGCAAACTTTCAAGGGTGATGATTTTTAAAATCATTAAAAAACTTACTGAAAAAGCGAGTATAACGAAAACTGTATCTCCTCATACTCTAAGGCATTCATTTGCAACCCATTTAGTAGAAGGTGGAGCTGATTTAAGAGCGGTACAAGAGATGTTGGGACATCAATCAATAACAACTACAGAAATCTACACACATTTGGATAAAAACTATCTAAAACAAAGTATTCTTGACCATCATCCGATAGAAAAAACTAAAATGGGTTGGTAGCCCATACGTTTAACTCAGGAATAAAACCTCTATCATCCATTCTTATGGCTGAAACAATGGCATGGGCGATCTCGTCAGGGGTTAATTTTTTGGGCTCATTATCTCTTTCTAATCTTTTCTTGTTATTAAAAGCAGTAGTGACCTCACTTGGGTTAATCAACATCACTCTAATATTTTCACGTCTAAGTTCGTGACGCCAACATTCTGTTAATCCTCTGAGAGCAAATTTAGACGCACAGTAAACAGATCCTGAAGGAAAGCCAGCTGTAGCAGCAGAAGATCCAATATTTATAATAGAACCGTGTTGTTGTGTTTTAAAGAATTTTGCAACTTCTTGAGTTAACATGGTTAAACCAAAGACATTGGTTGAAAATATTTTTTCAAATTGGCTAATTTTAACATCTTCTAATTTTGCAAATTCACCAATTCCTGCATTATTAATTAAAACATCTATTCCTTTCATAGAATGAAATGCATCTAAAACCTTAACAGCAATTGAATTGTATTTACTAACGTCTAAATGGATAGGAATAGCGTTTATTTCACTAGCAACATTTTCTAGTTTTTCTTTATCTCTCCCTGTAATTGAAACAATAGCTCCATGTTGAATTAACATTTTAGCGGTTGCCTTACCAATACCCGAACTTCCTCCAGTGATTAGCACTTTTTTGCCTGATACATTTTCCATATAGAATATTTACATAAATATAGGAAATATGGATATTTAAATATGTTAAGAAATCTTAATGTTTACAATAAGCTGGTGATTGCAGAAGAGTTTGGTTTAGTAGTACTTCTAAATCTTTTAATTAATTGCCCATTTTCATCCACTAAATATTTTTCAAAATTCCACATGATGTCTCCCTTGTAAGAACTGTTTTCTTGCTGATTCAACCAACCAAACATAGGGTCTATGTCTGTACCTTTCACACTGACTTTATTAGACATTAAAAAAGAAACACCATAATTCTTTTTACAAAACGATTTTATATCCGAATTTGAACCCGGTTCTTGACCACCAAAATTATTAGCTGGAAATCCTATAATGACTAGCTGATCACTATATTGTTCGTGAACCTTTTGAAGTGCTTCGTATTGTGATGTAAACCCACATTCAGAAGCTGTGTTTACTAGTAATAGTTTTTTCCCTTTGAAATTTGATAATGATTTTTGTTCTCCGTCAATGGTAGTGATGTTAAAATCGTGTATAGAATTTTGAGCATTCATGAATGTTATGTTTAGAATTAATAATAGAGATAAAATATGTTTCATTTTTGTTTAATTAAATTGATTAAAAGTTAAACAAATATATTAATTTTGATGTTATATACAAATTGCGATATACATAAATCAAATAAAAAAGTATTAATTTCGCCAAATTATGAATACCAAGACAGCTTCATTTTATACTCTAGGTTGTAAACTTAACTTCTCCGAGACCAGCACTATAGCTAGGGATTTAGAAAACGAAGGATTTGCGAAAGTAGATTTTGAAACTGGTGCTGATATTTATGTGATTAATACGTGTTCAGTTACTGATCAAGCGGATAAAAAATGTAGAAATATTGTCAGAAAAGCTCTTAAATATAATCCTAAAGCATTTGTAATCGTTATTGGATGCTATGCTCAATTAAAACCCAATGAAATCACCAAAATTAAGGGTGTTAGTTTAGTACTCGGGGCTCAAGAAAAATTCAATATTAAAAATTATTTAAAAAATGGTTTTGAAAATCAAGAAACTATTTTAAAAAATGAACCTATAAAAAATGTAAAAACTTTTTACCCAGGATTTAGTTTGGGTGACCGAACGAGGTCTTTTTTTAAGGTTCAAGATGGGTGCAATTATTTCTGTTCCTTCTGTACAATTCCACTAGCAAGAGGTAAAAGTAGAAGCGGTAGCGTTAGTGAAACTGTTGCTAAAGCTAAAGAAATTGGAAGATCTGAAATAAAAGAAGTCGTACTCACAGGGGTCAATATTGGAGATTTTGGAAATGGAACCAATGAAAACTTTCATCAACTTATTCAAAAATTAGACTCTGTAAATGGGATTTCGAGGTTTAGGATTTCATCTATAGAACCCGATCTTTTAAATAATGATATTATTAATTTTGTAAGTCATTCCAATAAATTCACTCCACATTTTCACATCCCTTTACAAAGTGGATCCGATAATCTTCTCAAAAAGATGAGAAGGAGATATGATACAAAACTGTATGAAAAAAGAATAAACCTTATTAAGGGTCTTATGCCTAATGCATGTATTGGCGTAGATGTAATTGTAGGTTTTCCTGGAGAGACTGAAGATGAATTTAATAAAACGATTGATTTCTTAAAATCTCTCCCTATATCATACCTTCATGTTTTTACTTATTCTGAACGAGCCAATACAACCGCCCCAAGAATGGATAATTTAATTCCCATGGAGGAAAGAAGAAAAAGAAGCAAACAACTAAGAATTTTAAGTTTAAAACTAAAATTGAAATTTTACAATTCCAATGTAGGAAATATTAATAATGTACTTTTGGAAACTCAAGAAGACGATTTTTTAATAGGATTTACTGAAAATTATGTGAAAGTTAAAATCCCATTTAAAGAAGGAATATTGAATACCATTCAAAAAGTAAGGATCGATAGTGTAAATTCAAGTATTGAAGCATTTGGAACTTTATCAACTTAAAAAGTTAAATTAAATATTTATATGAAAACTATTAAAACACTGAATTACAATATAATAATTATTTTATTTATAAGCTTTTTTAATTTAAATACACAAGCACAGAACATGTCTATTTTTGGAAACATTATAGACACTTTAAACGATACACCTAAAAAAAATGCTGTTGTAATGTTGGTTCGGTTATCAGATTCTGTAATGATAGATTTTAAGAGAACTGATGACAATGGTGGTTTTTATTTTAATGTTCCGATTGATACTGTAGAAATCATTATTTCTCACCATAAAAACGATGATAAATTTATTTTCTTTTTCCCTTCTAATGACCGATTGTCTTTAAATCTTAACAACACTATTTTGCCTGAACAAAGTGAAATGATGAATGAAGTTACGATTTACGCCTACAAAGATCCCGTTTTCTTTAGAGGCGACACCTTAGTTTTTTTAGCCGACTCTTTTAAAACAAAAGAAAATGCAGTAGTAGAAGACTTATTAAAAAAACTTCCTGGAATTGAAGTTGATAAAAATGGAAGTATTACATCTCAAGGTAGAGAGGTAAATAAAGTCTTAGTTGATGGTGACGAGTTCTTTGGAACAGATCCAACAATAGCAACTAAAAATTTAGGTGCAAAAAGTATTGAAAGTGTAGAAATTTACGAGGAAGAAAACACCGACTCCGATGAAACAGCTGATGAAACTATTCAAGTAATGGATTTAAGACTAAAAGAAGACGCTAAAAAAGGATATTTTGGTAGGATTTCTGGTGGAAGTGATTTCAATGATTTTTACGAAGGAGAATTACTTTTTAACAGATTCAATAAAGACTTTAAATTATCTGTTTTTTCGTTAGCATCTAATACTCCTAGAGCAAATTTCGGATATGGAGATATTAAAAAGTATGGTTTAAGCACAGATAATGGAAATTTTTTTAGTGATGATAATAGAAATTGGTGGGGAGGATCTGGCGGATATAACAATAACGGAATCCCTAAGACACTCAAGTCTGGTATTTTTTATTCTGATAAAATTGGTGAAAAAGTAAAGATTGGATTTAACTACACTAACAATCAATCCTCACTTACTGCAAAATCCGATAGAAATTTACAATACCTACTTAGAGACACTTCCTTTACTGTTGAAGAAAGAAATACTTCTGTTCAAGAAAGTCAAGATCATCTTTTAAATGCCAGAATTGAAATACAATTAGATACTGCAACTACGTTGGAAATTTTGCCTAGTTACAGTATATCAAACTCTTCTAATAATGACACTTTAAAAAATTCATTCTTTGCTGATAACGACACGAATGCAAACTCAAAATCAATAGTAAATCAAGACCATGATTCTAAAAGTTATAATTTTAAGACAGAAATCAGACTGAAAAGAGAATTCCAGAAAAAAGATAGGCTGTTAAAATATGCCTTGGTCTACAGCGAATTTGAAAATGATGAAACCCAGCGCAACTACACTGAAAACGAATATTATTTCAACACTGCTATAAATGATACGATTGATCAAAAGCAAAAATTTGTATCAGCTTCCACCAACTATAAATCTCAACTGCTTTTTAGAGAGCCTCTTAGCAAAAAGTGGAGCATTGATTTAGAACACCTATATAAAATCAACATGGGGAATCAAGAAAGAAATACTTTCAATAAAAGTTTATTTTCTGAAGATTACAATATTCAAGATGAGCAGTATTCAAATAGTTTTAACAATATAAAATCAACTAACAGAGCTGGTTTTTTTAGTGTATACCGATACAAAAGAGACCGTTTGAAAATTGGTGGATATGTTAGAAATGTTCAGTTAAGAAGTTTTGATGAATTTAATAACCCCTTGACCGATTCTTTGAATTTTTGGGATCTTTTACCTCAAATAAATTACAGACATAAATTTAGCAACTCCCAAAGAATAAGATTTAATTATAAGACTAACTCTAGACAACCTTCATTAAATCAACTTCAACCGGTTCAAAACAATTCTAATCCTAATAAAATAGTAGAAGGCAATCCTGACTTAAGACCTGATTATTCTCACCAATTGAATGTCTCTTACAATCACTGGAAGGGCTTAACAGGCAGTTATATTTGGTCTAATTTGACCTACAGAAGAGTAATGAATCCTTTTTCTAATGAAATATCGTATGATAATTTTGGCAGAACTATTTCCAAAACAATTAATATGGACTCTACTGCAAATGAATTTACCTCTTTTTATATTGGTGGTAAAATTCCATTAGGAAACTCTCCTCTTGGAATACGAATAAGTAATTCGTCCAATTACAATATTACCAACAGTGTAATCGGTAGTTTAAAAAATGTCACCACTACCCTTTCTCAAGCGAACGAAATTTCTTTTGAATGGGATACAGATTCTACTTATATCGAAATTGGTGGTGAATTAAGCTATTCCAAGCCTACTAACAGCTTAAACATTAATAGTCAACCGTTTGTTACACAAAACTTTTTTTTAGATCTAGAAATTGAACTTCCTTGGAAAATGACCTTATTTACCGAATCAGAGTATACCATTAACACTCAAAGGTCAGAAGATTACAATATAAATTTCTTTATTATCAATTTCTCAATTGAAAAAAGATTTAATAAAAATGAAAATTTAATACTGTCTTTAGAAGGAAACGATATTTTAAATCAAAATATTATTGCTCAAAGGTTGATTCAAAATAACGTAATTATTGACAACAAAACTACCATCATATCAAGATATTTTTTAGCCAGATTGACCTACCGATTTAATAACAACAAAACTAAAATCCAAGATGAATCATTTCATTAAAAACTTTTCTATATTATTTCTTGTCCTAAATTTTAGCTTCGCAAATGGACAGATTACCCATGGAGTAATTCTTTTTGAAAGAAAAACCAATCTTCTTAAGAAGTATAAAACTCCGGAATCTCAAAGGTGGCTAAGAGGAGAAAAAATGAAAGTTGATAGATTCAACCTCCACTTTAGCCCAGAAAAATCTGTATTCCTACCCGTTGAATCAGCTGTACCTTCAAAAGCAGACTGGGCTACTTCAAAAAATACAGTAATACAAGATTTTGAAAATGACCAAAGAGTCTCCATTTATAATCTATTCGGTGACCGAAAAACAGTAAAAGACGAATTGATTAAAAGGACTTGGAAAATAACCGAGAGAAAAAGAAATATTGCTGGATACAGTTGTAGAAGAGCGATTTGGCCTAAAAATGATAGTACCAGAATTTACGCATGGTATACAGACCAAATTATTGCATCTACCGGTCCAGAAACATTTAATGGACTCCCAGGAACTATTTTAGGACTAGCAACTGAAGATGGTGGTGTTGTATATTTTGCAAAAATAGTTAACGAAAAGTACCAAAACATAGATGAAATCACTTCAGATATAAAAATTAAGAAAACATATACTGAATTAGAGTTAAAAACAGAACTAAAACTAAAAGCAAAATCCAACCCTTGGATGGGAAGAATTATTGGATATTTATTTGAGTGGTAATTTACAGTAAATTATCTATAATTCCGTCGATACTCATTCCATCTGCTTCAGCAATATAGTTTTTTACAATCCTGTGCCTTAGTATAGGTTTAGCCACCGCTTTAACATCTTCTATGTCAGGAGAATACTTTCCATTTACTAACGCGTGACACTTTGCTCCAATTACTAAAAATTGAGAAGCTCTTGGACCAGCACCCCAGGAAATGTATTTTTTGACATCCTCAGTAGCTAAAGGTTCTTTAGGCCTAGTCTTAGAAGACAAGTTAACTGCATATTCTACCACATTTGAAGCTATAGGTGCTTTTCTAACTAAATTTTGAAAAAAAACAATTTCATCTGCTGAAATAACATTTTCGATGGTTTTAGAAATAGAACCCGTTGTTTCGTTTACAATAGATAATTCTTCTTCAAAAGTTGGATATTTCACCAATATATTAAACATAAACCTGTCTAACTGAGCCTCTGGTAATGGATAAGTACCTTCTTGCTCAATTGGGTTTTGAGTAGCAAGAACAAAGAAAGGACTATCCAATAAATAGTTTTTACCGGAAACAGTCACACTTCTCTCTTGCATAGCCTCCAATAATGCTGCCTGAGTTTTAGGAGGGGTTCTATTAATTTCATCAGCTAATACAATGTTAGAAAAAATTGGACCTTTTAAAAATTTAAAATTTCTTGACTCATCTAAAATTTCTGCACCAATGATATCTGAAGGCATTAAATCTGGAGTAAATTGAATTCGGTTAAAGGAAAGCCCCATAGATTCAGATATGGTATTAATCATCAATGTTTTAGCTAATCCTGGAACACCAACTAATAGCGCATGGCCTTTAGCAAAAATACTAATAAGAACCTGGTCAATAACCTCTTCTTGACCAATAATTTTTTTTGAAATTTCTTGTTTTAGTACTTTAAACTTTTCTAAAAAAGCATCGGCTGCTTCGACATCAGATTGGTACATAAATATATTTTTGTTAAATATATATTAAATTAAGTTTTTGAAATGTGAATTTTGTAGTATATATTTCAATGTTTATCAAAATTGTGCAAACAAACTATGGATGTTTTTAAAATAACTTCACCAACTGGTAAAAAAATACCTTTTATACTTAGCATTCCTCATAGTGGCACTTTTATTCCTAATAAATTGTTAGAAAAATTCAATAATGAGCAACTCAATATTTTGGACGATACCGATTGGTTTTTAGATCAATTATATGACTTTGCTCCAAAGTTGGGGGTTACAACTATAAAGGCTAATTTATCTAGATGGGTAGTTGATTTAAATAGAAATCCAAAAAATCAACCTTTGTATAACGACGGAAGAATAATAACTGCCATTTGCCCTGAGACTAATTTTAATGGCAAACCAATTTATAAAAAAAATTACAAGCTAAATCATTCAGAAATATCAGCAAGAGTAGATAATTACTTTCTACCCTATCACCAAAAATTAAAACAATTAATAAACTATTTTAAAAACAAATATGGAAGGGTTGTAATTTGGGACGCACATTCCATTAAAAGATTTGTTTCTTCAATTCATGAAAATCCTTTTCCAGATCTAATTATAGGAAATAATGATGGCAAAAGTTGTGACAAACAAATAGCTGAACTTGTTATCAATCAATTGAATCAATCAAATTTTGATTTAAAAATAAATACACCATTTAAAGGCGGATATATTACGAGGTCTATTGGGCAACCAGAGCAAAACATAAATGCGATACAATTGGAGATGTCTAAAGATCTATACATGAAAAACAACGAAAGTGCGTACGATTTTGAAAAAGCACAAACAGTAAAAAAACTATTAGAGCAGACATTTAGCAAAATTATTGAAAAATTAAAATGAAAAAATTCTTTTTTAAAAAAATATTACAAAAAAATGGATGGAATTTTAATACTCGTATTTCTATAAATAATGAGGGGATAGTAAATGAAATAGAAGAAAATTATAATGGTTCGGAATATGACGAAATAATTTCAATCGCTATACCTGGAATTCCAAATGCCCATTCTCATGCTTTTCAGTACGCAATGGCAGGAGCGACAGAAAATCATTTAGTTAATTCAAATTCTGATTTTTGGTCTTGGAGAAAAAACATGTACCACTTAGCCTTAAATATTGACCCTGACGACTTTCAAAATATTGCAATCATGTTATATAGTGAAATGTTAGCTAATGGTTATACACATGTTGCAGAATTTCACTATTTACACCATGATAAAGATGGACAACAGTATTCTGATATTTCTGAAATGGGTGAAAGAGTTCTACTTGCTGCTCAAGAAGTAGGAATTGACATTACCCTAGTTCCTGTTTTTTACAATCAAGGTAACTTTAACACTAAACACCATAAAGAACAAAAAAGATTCATTCACAAAAATTCAGAAAATTATCTTCAACTAATTGAAAGTAGTCAAGCTAAATGCACAAAATATAATAGTAAATTAGGAATAGGGGTTCACTCTATTAGAGCTGTAAAAGATTTTATGATCACCGATCTAAATAATTTTAATCAAAATAAATATCCTTTTCACTTACATATTTCAGAACAATTGAAAGAAGTCAATGATTGTATCAATCATTACAATCAAAGACCAGTAGAGTGGCTTTACAATAATTTTAAAATTGATGAAAACCACCATTTAGTTCATGCTACTCACTTAAATAAAACAGAAGTCGATCTAATATCTAAAAATAATTCTAACGTTATTCTTTGCCCAACTACTGAAGGGAATCTTGCAGATGGTTTTTTTGATTTTAGAGAATACAAAAACAAATCTGGGAATTGGTGCATAGGCAGTGATAGTCATATTGGATTATCTCCTTTTGAGGAAATTAAACTGTTAGATTATGGGCAACGTCTCCAAACTAACAGTAGAAAAACATTCTATAATAAACAAACTGGTAATGCTGGGCACCTTGTCATAAATTCTATTTTTTTTAATGGCATGAAAGCAATGGGTATTAATAGAGATGATTTTTTTGAAAAAAAACATCCATTAAGTTTCTTAGATATAAACGAAAGTCTTCCACTAATTTTTAATGCTAGTACAGAGAATTTATTAAACACAATTTTTTACACAGGAGACATTAGATACATAAAAAATACTTACAGTAAAGGGATTAAGAGAGGTGTAAACGGTACCGAAAAATATATAAAGAATTACAATATAACTATGAGTAAATTAAGAGAAAAGATCTAGAGGATTAATTCCTCATCTCTTTTAAATGTAGATAATGATGCTTTAAAGCGCTCATAAAAGTATTACTAGCATGATAAGGTAGATTGTACTCTTCAGCGGTTTTCTTAACTATTTTAGAAATATCGTAATAATGGACGTGACAAATATTAGGAAACAAATGATGTTCAATTTGGTAGTTAAGACCACCTATAAACCAAGAGAAAAAGGATTTAGTATTTGAAAAATTTGCAGTAGTTTCAAGTTGGTGCACATACCAATTTTTAGAAATAACTCCATCACCATCAGGTTTTGGGAATTCAGTTTGATCTACTATGTGAGCACAAAGAAAGACTGTAGACAGAAAAAAACCTGCTATAAATTCCATCACAAAAAAACCTGCAATATTAACTCCCAAATTACCTGTTACAAGTGTTGGTAGAACTAAAATAAAAAAGACGTAAATACATTTCCAAAATATAAGAGAAATTAAAGCATTTGGAAATGAAATACCTTGAGACTTTAAAAGACCTTTTTTGTTGTACTTAAATAATTGGATAAAATCCTTACTTAATAACCAAGAGATGGTAAGTAAACCGTACAGAAACCAAGCATAAATGTGTTGCAACTTATGATAGGATTTCAAATTTTGGTCTTTTGTGAATCTTAAAATCATCCCTGCATCAACATCTTCATCCATTCCTATAATGTTGGTATAAGTATGGTGTAGAACATTGTGTTGAATTCTCCAATTTAAATCATACCCTCCAACTATATTTAGAAAATAACCTACCCATTTATTGGTGTTTTTGTTTTTTGAATATGCGTTATGATTAGCATCATGCATTATAGATAAGCCTATACCTGCCATACCAAATCCAACTAAAGCCCAAAGTAAGAGCACTGTAATAGTAGATAAGTTCAATGTCAAAATAAGAACATAAGGAACAATGTATAAAGCCAACATGAAAAATGTTTTAAAAATCATGTTTGCATTATTATTTTTAGAAATATTGTTCTCCTTAAAATAATTATTTACTCTTTTTCTAAGGACCTTCACAAACTCAGGCTTAGAAGTGTCGAATTGTATGTTTTTGATAGTTGAGATAATTTAAATTTTAGGTAAATAAAAGTATTTATATAACAATAACTATTTTTGTTCAATGATTATGCAACATTGAAAGATCCTAAGTGCTTTAAAAATTTGTAATGATTATGAACTGCACTGAACATGTTTTTGTAGGATTTATAAGGAATATTAAAGTCTTTGGCTGTAGACTGTACTATCTTACTTAATTTCTTATAGTGTACATGGCATATATTTGGGAATAAATGATGTTCAATTTGAAAATTAAGACCACCAATAAACCAAGACAATAGTCTTGAATTCATAGCGAAGTTACAAGTTGTGTTTAGCTGGTGTTCAAACCAATTCTTTTTAATGACTCTTTCACTATTTGGTGATTTAAATTCGTTTGTTTCCATGACATGAGCACATTGAAACACAACAGCTAAAATCAAACCACATGTGTAATGCATGGTGAAATAACCTAACAAAACCAACCACCAAGTTTTAAAAAATATTAAAGGAAGTATTAATACATAAGTATAATAGATAATCTTATAAATTACCAACAGAAGCATTTCTTTGGTGAAATTCTTTTTTTGAATTTTTAAAAGTCCTTTTTTATGATATCTCACAAGTTGTAAAAAATCCTTATCCATGGACCATTGTATAGTCATTAAACCATATAAAAACCAAGCATATAAATGCTGATATTTATGATGTTTTCTTAATTTTTGATCTGGTGAAAATCTAAATAGTTTACCAGAATCTAAATCTTCATCCATTGATGATATGTTGGTGTAGGTATGATGCAGGACATTGTGTTGGATTTTCCAATTTATGTAGGATCCTCCAAGAAAAGTTATAAAAAAACCAAAAAATTTATTGATATTTTTATTTTTTGAATAAGCACCGTGATTTGCATCGTGCATGACAGACATTCCAATACCTGACATTCCTATTCCCATCATAAACCAAAGAACGAGGGAGAGAAAAGAGTCGTTAAAAAAGAATAAAGTTGCGTATGAACCAAAATAAAAAGTAATAAGGGAGATACTTTTAAAATACATTCTAAAATTTGCGTATTTAGATATTTTATTAGTTTTAAAATAATCATCTACCCTCTTTTTGAGAGTTTTAACAAATAAAGATTTGGTCTTATCGAATGCTACTGGTTGAAAATTCATTTACATTTATTTGATACAAAATTAAATGATTAATGCGTCAAAAGTCCAAACTATATTACGATAATCAACATTTTTATGAACATCGTTAAACATTTCTTTGGAATTATAACACCAAAATATCAGAGGCTTAAAAAAAAGTCACAGTCACTAAATAACTCAAGTCACCTGAGTCAGCTCTTCTTTAAATTTCACACCGTATGTCTCTAGCTCTTCAAGAACTGATGCGTAAATTTCTTTTTCAGTTGGCAAGAGTACTCCTCTACTTTTAATTTTTTCATTTAAAACCATTTTTGCAGCTATGCCTAGTGGTAAACCGACAGTATCGCTCATTGCTGTGTAATCTGCATCTTTACCAACATATTCCATATGAGAAATCAATTTAAAGTGCTTATTATTAATTGTATAATTTAATTTGTGCCACATTACAATCATGTCTTTGTCTTCTTTCTGTAAAGTCCATTTTTCTTCTAAAATTTTCTGAAGCATTTTAGCTGGAGTAGCATTTTTGATTCCGATTTTCTTGTTTTCAAACAATCCTAACCAAATTAATTTATCCCAAATGTAATCGTCTTGTTCAATTCTTAAATAATGACGCAATTTTAATTCTACTGAGTCATTTGTATTAAATCTTAAAAAGGAATTTATAAAATCTCTATTGGTCATGTTTTCTGATCCTTCGATAATGTAAGAATCATCTGTTAAGCCGAGTTGAACAAAAATATTCCAAGCTCTACAAAAACCAACCCTTCTTAATGTTCCTCTATACATTGTTGGAATATTTTGTAATCCATATATAGATCGATATTTTAAAGAATCTCTATTAGCGTACCCTTCAAATTTCCCAAAATCATCAATTTCGATAATCTCTGTTCTCCTAAAAAGTTTGTTGTAAGGAATATATTTGTATTTACCTTCCTGAATGAATTTTGCAGCTCCACCTTGACCAGCTAAGACAACATTCCTTGGGTTCCAAGTAAACTTATAATTCCATGGATTATTATCACTTTCTGGGGCAACAAGTCCACCAGTAAACGATTCAAAACCTATCAACTCCCCTCCTTTAGATTGAACATCATCGATCATTTTCTTCGCAGACATATGGTCAACACCAGGATCTAGTCCTAATTCGTTTAGAACTAACACATCTTTTTCTAAAGCATCGCTATTTAGAAGCTTTATTTCATCAGTTATATAACTGGGTGTAATGACATGAATTCCAAATTCTACACAATCTTTTAATACCTTAAAATGCATTCTAGCTGGAAGCATTGATATTACAATATCAGCATTGGCTATAAATGTTCTTCTTTCTTCATCATTATTAGCGTCTAACTTATATGTAAAAGAGTTGGGATGCTTATTTGTCTTTTTTAAAGCTAAATCAACATTAAAATCAACAACTGTGACCTTCCATTGTTCTTTTTCAGAATTTTCTAATAAATATTTAATTAAAGAAGTAGACGATCTACCTGCACCAATTACTAAAATTTTTTTCATAAGTATTCATTAAATAAAGCTTCATATAATTTTTGACTTTATATTTACGCCAATATATGAATTCAGAACGGTTATTTTTAAAAATTTCGATTTTAGGTATTTTATTAGCAATAATATTGGGAGCTTTTGGTGCACATGCACTGAAAGATATTTTTTCAAATTATGAATTAGACATATGGAATAAAGGAGTTTTTTATCAAACTATCAATTCGTTGGGATTATTAAGTTTTGTGATTCTAAAAAAAATAAATATTATTCAAAAACCTCCTTTTCTATTATTAACAATCGGAATTTTACTTTTCTCATTTTCTTTGTATTCGATTGCTATGACCAATGTATTTTTAGGTTCAGATCATTTCATCAAAAGTTTTTTAACACCAGCCACTCCAATTGGCGGTTCCCTTCTAGTTTTATCTTGGTTACTTCTCCTTTTTAAAGTTGAAATTTAAAACTCTTATTTAGAATCATTCTAAAATACCACAAAAATGGTATTGTCTCAAAGCAGAACTGCAGCTACATTTGTCAGTAATTAAAACTTGAAATCTAGTTATGACATCAATTAATAAAATCTCAATGCTTTTAATAGCAACAGTACTTTTCGCAAGTTGTGCGAAAAAAGGATGTATGGATCCCACAGCTGCTAATTACGACTCAAATGCTGAAAAAACTGACGACAATTGTGACTATTCATATACTGTTCCTCAAAATTATGAATTTACAGATGAAAACGGCAACAACACCGTTTCATTTACTGGACAAACCGCAAGAATGGATATGCTTTCTGAAATGGTAATTTACTTGAAGACAGCGAACAATAATGCAGCTGTAACTTTAGATGCTGCTGTACTACTTTCAATGTATGATAATACTTACACTAACTGGAATGATTCCGAATTAGATGACAATGGTAAACAATTAAAAAATAAAACTGCATTAGGTGATGCTGGAATTCAAGCTATGTTTGAAGGTTGGATGACTGCTGCTGCTGCTGCTACTCCAAGTACTAATACATCTTATTTACAAGATGTATCTGGATTAGAATGGACTCAAGTAATTGAAAAAGGATTAATGAGCGCCTGTTTTGTTAGCCAGTTGACTTCCAACTATTTAGGTGGGATTTCTGAAGACGATAATACAGAAATTATAGAAGGCAAATACTACACAGAAATGGAACATCATTGGGACGAAGCTTATGGCTACTTTACCGATGCACCTGATTACCCAACAAACGGAACTAATAGATTTTGGGGTAAATATGCAAATAAATCATATTTAGAAGATAATATTGGAAGTGCTACTGATATTGCAACTGCTTTTAGAACTGGTAGAGCTGCAATTGCGTCCGGTAATATCGCTGATGCATTATACCAAGCTGAAATTATTAAATCTGAATCCAAACAAATGGTTGCAGGAATGGCTCTACATTATTTAAACGATGTTAAAGCTCAAGTAAGTTCTGGAGGTGATCAATCTTCTATTAATCACAGTATGTCAGAAGCTTTAGCCTTTATTTATGGAATTCAATTTGTGACAGACAGCCCAGACATGTCTTACACTGAAGTGATGAGTATAGTGAACCAAATTGAACCGTCTGTTGCTGGAATAAGTCAAAACATTATGGAAATAAACTCCATTATTGATCAAGTTGCAGCTGCTAGCGGATTGACTGACAAGAAAAATGATTTCTAAAATAATCTATTAAAAAAACAAGCACCCAATGCACGCTAATTAGTGTGTATTGGGCTTTATTAAAAATATATGAGACATAAATCTTTTGTTTTAAGCTTCACATTATTCTTCATACTAATTCTTTTGATGTGTATTAGTTGTCAAAAAAAAGGCTGTACCGATCCTGTTGCCATTAACTACAGCAATGAAGCAGAAAAAAATGACAACAGTTGCCAATACCAAGACTTCGATAAGTTCGATTTGCTTACCAACCTTACCAACAACTATATACTACCCTCGATAGAATCTTATAAAAACAAAGTAACTCTTCTAAAGACCAGCACCGATTTATTTATATTAAGTCCGAATATCATTAACTTAAATAATTTGAGGTCTTCTTGGGAAGAGACTCATCTTAATTGGCAGGATATTGCTTTTTTAGATTTTGGACCTTCAGAATATATTCTTTTAAGATCTCAGACAAATACCTATCCAATTGACACCTCCGAAGTAAATAATTCTATTTTAAATGCTGAATGGAATTTTCACAATGCTACTTACAACGACTCTAAAGGTTTACAAGCCCTTGATTACTTACTCCACAAACCTGGATATTCAGATTTACAATTGGTAAATTATTATTCGTCTAACGTAAATGCTAAAGAATATCTTAAAGCAATTATAGATGATTTAATGGTTAATATTAATTATGTAAATGATGAGTGGATAAATCATAAAAGTAATTTTATAAACGACTTTGAAATAAATAATTCTGGCTTTTCAAGTAACTCTCAAGGTAGTTCAATAAGTAACATTATTAATGCATTGTGTCTTCATTACGAATTTTATGTTAGAAGAGGCAAAATTGGACTTCCGTTAGGAGTGTTTAATGGTTTTTCACAACAAGAGCTTCCTCATTTAGTAGAATGTTATTTCTCAGGAAAATCACTACAAAACACCGCAAGATGTATAAACTCCATTAGAAATTTCATCAATGGTTCTGGTTATATAAATAATGACAATGGATTGGGGCTAGATGATTACATGAACTTTGTAAACGCAGAATATAATAATATGCAACTTTCAAAGGTAATCGATAACCAAATTGTTACTATACTGGAAGAATTAAATAATTACAACAATCCTTTAAGCGATGAAATTATTAATAACAAAGATGATCTACTGAATTCTTATGAAGAATTACAAAAGTTGGTTCCTTTTATTAAAGTAGATATGACTTCAGGGTTAGGAGTTTTAATTACCTACCAAGACAATGATGGAGATTAATAAATGGGTTAACCATTTAACAAAGAATTTTGTAAGCATATATCCCCTAGTAGTATTCCGTATATTTTTTGGTATCATATTATTTACTAGCACCTTAAGATTCATTTTAAAAGGTTGGGTTTACGATCTTTATCTAAAACCGACATATTTTTTCACCTACAAAGGCTTTGATTGGATATCACCAGTAGGTGAAAATTTCATTTATGGGGCCTTTGCTTTGCTACTTATATTTTCTTTACTAATTACTTTAGGACTGTTTTACAGGGTCAGCGCCGTTATGTTTTTCTTAGTTTTTACCTACATTGAATTAATTGATAAAACTAATTATCTAAATCATTATTATTTTATTTCCTTAATGAGTTTTATAATGATATTCTTGCCAGCTAATAAATTTTTATCAATAGATAATTTGCTGGGAATAATAAAAGAAAAAAGGTTTATAGAAGCGTGGAAAATAAATATTATCAAGTTACAAGTTGGTGTTGTATACTTTTATGCCGGAATTGCGAAGCTAAACTACCACTGGCTAGTAGAGGCCCAGCCTCTTTCTAACTGGTTAAAACACCAGTCAGACTTCCCCATCTTTGGGAACTTATTTTTAAATGACTACACAGCATATATATTCAGCTGGTCTGGTGCTTTATTCGATCTACTCATCTTTTTTATACTGATAAATAAAAGATATAGAATTTATGGTTATGTGTTAGTGGTTGTATTCCACATACTAACATCTATTATGTTTCCTATAGGAGTTTTTCCATTAGTAATGATTTTTACTACTCTAATTTTCTTTAGTGATGAATTTCATGAAAAATTACTCTATTTTATTAATAAAAATAAATTTTTAAAAAAATACCAAAGTGAAATAATTAACTCTAAAAAGGAAAAAAACTTGTTAATTAAGTTGTTATTAACAGCCTTTTTTATTCTGCAATTAATACTTCCTTTAAGATTTCTATTGTACCCTGGAAAACTTTTTTGGACAGAACAAGGCTACAGATTCAGTTGGAGGGTAATGCTCATTGAAAAAGCTGGTTATGCTCAGTTTTTTATTCATGAGCCCAGAATGAATCGTAAAATGTTAATCGAAAATCAAAATTATCTTACCCCTCAACAAGAAAAAATGATGGCAACTCAACCAGATATGATTTTACAATTTGCACACTTCTTATCATCAGAGTTTAAAGATTCAACAATAAACGAATCTAATGGTGAAATTATTTATTTAGGCGAAAATCCTAAAATCACAGCTAAGGTAAAGGTCAGTTTATTCAATAAAGGAAGTAAAGATTTTATAAATAGTAATGTTAATTTAAGCAATATAAAAAGAGGATTAAAACATAAAGAATGGATCTTAAAGTATGAGGATTAAAGTCACCTTTTTATTATTTATAATTTACAGTTTTACTTTTTCTCAAAAAGGTAAAATATATGGCTTTGTATATGACGAGACAGAATCTATAATTCCTAATGCAACTATTTACTTTGACTCTATCGATAAAATAATCTACAGTAACTCATCTGGGTTTTACAATTCCCCAAAAATAGAAATGGGAAAATATGATGTCTTTTTCTATGCATTTGGATATGAAAAAAAATTAGTTCGAATCAATATTGATTCTCTTCAAAATAAAATTCAAAATATTTATTTAAATGAAATCAATTATAAACTTGAAGAATATGAATTCAAAGAAGAAAGAACATTTAATATAAGAAGACTTAGAGCAATTGAAGGTGTAATGATTACTCAAGGAAAAAAAACTGAAGCTATTGATTTAGAAAAAACTGATGCTAACAAAGCTGTAAATCTAAGTCGCCAAATTTATGCTAAAATACCAGGTTTAAATATTTGGGAAAGTGACGGTGCAGGAATTCAATTAGGGCTTGGAGGAAGAGGATTAAATCCTAGTAGAAATTCAAATTTCAATACCAGACAAAATGGATACGATATTAGCGCTGATGCTTTAGGCTACCCAGAAAGTTACTACAGTCCTCCCAGCGAAGCTGTGGAGGAGATTCAATTTATAAGAGGTGCTGCCTCACTTCAGTTTGGACCCCAGTTTGGAGGGTTAATTAATTTTAAGCTAAAAAATGGGAAACCTAATAAAAAAAATGAAACAACTTTTAGACAAACTTTAGGTTCTTTCAATTTGAATAATTCATTTTTAAGTACTGGAGGAACTATTAAAAAATGGAAATATTACAGTTATGTTAATTATAAATTTGGTAACGACTGGAGAGCTAATTCTAACTTTAATGTAAAAAACGGATATATAAGTATTACCAATAATTTTAATGAAATGGGAAGTGTAAACTTAGAATTCACTAAGATGAATTATCTGGCTCAACAGCCTGGAGGATTAACTGACCAACAATTTAATTTAAATCCTGACACTTCTTTAAGAACTCGGAATTGGTTTAAGGTAGATTGGAATTTAGCTGCTTTTAATCTAAATTATGAATTGTCTTCCTCGACTAAATTAAACTCCAGAACATTTGGATTGATTGCTTCGAGAGAATCTTTAGGCTACTTGGATCAAATTAACAGGGCTGATCCTATGTTAGAAAGAAATTTAATTTCTGGACAGTTTAAAAATATTGGTAACGAAACAAGACTCATTCATTTATATGAAAAGAGAAATCTTCCATGGGCATTTTTAATTGGAGCTAGAATTTACAAAGGAAAAAGTAAAGGAATACAAGGTGAAGCAAGCGATGGAAGTGATGCCAATTTTCAATTTATAAACAATAAACAAAGTATTTCTTCAGACTTCATTGAAAGTAATTATACTTTTCCAAGTTTTAATTTTTCATTGTTCGCAGAACATATCTTTAATTTAAGTGAAAAACTAAGTATTACTCCGGGGTTACGTTACGAATATATTTCCACCTCTGCTGAAGGAAACTATAGAATTGAATACCCAGATCTTGCAGGAAATATAGTTTTTGACACGGTAATAAACATTAACAGGACTAACGACAGAGACTTTTTACTTGCTGGTATTGGTTTCAATTACAAAATTTCATCAAAAATTGAATGCTATTCAAATATCTCTGAAAATTATAGAAGTGTGAATTTTGCAGATATGCAAATAAGAAACCCCAACTTTAGAATAGACCCCATTTTAAAAGATGAAAGAGGTTTTAATTCTGATTTTGGTATCCGAGGAAAGATAAAAGACATCGTCTATTTTGACGCTTCTTTTTACTATTTATATTATAATAACAGAATTGGGACTACTTTAGAAACAGATTCAAGTCTTTTTAATACTTACCAATACCGAACGAATATTTCCAAGTCTAGAACATTAGGTATAGAAACTGTATTAGAAATTAATTGGACTAATTTCAGTAGTGATAAAAAGACTTATAATTTGTCAACTTTCCTCAATTTCGCATACAACAATGCTTTATATATATCCTCTAATGAACCAGCGTTCTTTGGGAAAAAAGTAGAAATGGTACCTCCAGTTATTCTAAAGTCCGGAATTAATTTTTCTTTAAAAAAGCTTTCTATTTCTTACCAATTTAGTTTCAATCAAGAACAATATACCGACGCTACAAATGCAGAAAAACAAAGTAATGCTGTTATTGGGAAAATACCTTCCTACTCTGTTATGGACTTATCAGTAAAATATAATTACAAGAAAGTACAATTAGAGGCTGGAGTTAATAATTTAACTAATAGAATTTATTTCACAAGAAGAGCGGTTGGATATCCTGGTCCGGGGATAATTCCATCTATGCCTCGGAATTTCTATGTTTGCTTAGCAATTAAAATTTAAATAATTATAATTAGAATAAATTGTTCTTTTTGTCATTGTATAAGTTATTTATAATTTATTTTTTATTATCATTAGATTCTGTTAACACAATAAGATATGATGAAACAATTTAAATTTATAGCAATCCTTTTTACTTCTCTAACTTTCTCTTGTACGAAATCTGAAGGCATTGGCGGACGATCTTCAATTAAAGGGAAAGTAATAATTGACAACATTAATATTATTGATGGGACTATAGAAAATACATACGATGCCCAGGATGTAGATGTCTTCATTATATACGGAAACGATAATAATAATTACAACGATGATCAAAGTACTAGCTATGATGGAAGTTTTGAGTTTAATTATTTAAACAAAGGATATTATGAAGTGTTTGTATACAGTGATTGTCAGAACTGTCCTAAAGGACAGGATAGTGTAATTATACAAAGTATAACCATAAACGAATCTAATACCGTTAATGAATTAGATACCATTAGAATAGCTAATTACATTTGAAAATGAAGAAACTATTAGTTCTTCTAGTTTTCACTCCATTATTGGTGCTTTCCCAAAATCCTTATCAGGATTTTGGGACATGGACTAAATTAAGCTCCATTTTTAAAATTAATAAGAAAACTTCGTGGTGTAATAAAACAGAACTAAGAACATTTGACAACTCTAGACAAATAAATCAAATATATTCTCAAGTCTCATTGGATAGAAAATTAAGTAAAAAACTGAGTACTTCTTTTGCTTGGAGATTAAAATTCATAAACGACGACTATTCTTATACAACTTCTAATAGATTTCATAACGATTTATCTTTTCGAAATAAAATTTCTGATTTTAAAATTGATTTTAGGTTGAGAACACAGTACCAAATCAGCAATTCCAAAATAAATGAATTAATTGAAAGAAGTAGATTAAAAATTCAATATAGGGTATCTAAAAAAATAAGTATTTATCTATATGACGAATTGTATTTCTTAATGAATGGAGATTTTATTAACAGCTATACCAAAAACAGATTTGGAACTGGAGTAAAATATAAAATAAATAAAAAAACAAGTTTAGAATTTAAGTACCTTAAAATTAACGATGTTAATGTTGAATATCCTAAATCTTTAAACATCATTGGCTTTAAAATTAGCAACAAATTTTAGCAGTAATATACCTAATATTAGGTATTGATTTCTATATATTAAATCATGTACTTTGTTATTAAAGTTTAAAATGATTTCAAAATTACTTTCTCCAAAGATCATCACTGAATACGACAGAGCAATTACGCATTTATTTTTAAGGTATGATATCGATTCATAGTCCAACACCAATTTAGAAGATATATGTAAAAAAAATAACATCAATACTAATCTCTTGGTAGACCTAGCAGAGTGTTACAACAACATAAATCTAGCTAAAAATAAGACATTTGAAAGTTATCAAATATTAGATTTGATAGATTATCTTAAAAAGTCTCACAGTTATTACTTAAATAAAAGGATGCCTGAAATTGAGCAAAGTCTGCATAAATCTTTTTTACAAGAAAAACACTCATTTAATTTACTATTTATTAAGTTTTTTAAAGAATATAAAAAAGAAATAGTTATACATTTTAAAAATGAAGAAAAGAATTTATTTCCTTTTTGTAAAGTATTGGCAAACTACTCAAAAACCAATTCACAAGAAAATTTAATCTATTTGTTAGAAAACAAAAACAATGTTCTAAATCAATTAAAAAATCATCAAAAAAATAGTGAAGAAATAAATAATCTTCAAAGGCTTTTAATTAATTATAAAGTTCATAGTAAAAAACTATCCTTCTTTGAAGTTTTCCTTAATCAAATGAGCATTTTTCAAAAAGATTTAAAGATCCATGCAGAAATTGAAGACCATGTACTTACCAAAAAAGTATTGAACTTAATGGATGAGTTAGATCTTAAAGATGTTTAAGGAAACATCTAATCATGAACATATTTTACATGAAAATGATCTAGGTATTATTGTGCAATGTAAAAAATGTAAAAAAATTGCTTTTATGATTAATAATCTACATCACACTTGCAATCTAGAAGAGTTTCAAGAAATTTATAATAACATTCAAAATATTGATTACCATATAGAAAACTATATATATGAAAATAACGGTAAAAATTATGTAGTTATAAATACTGATATTGAAAATATAAATTTAGTATTCAACCTGCATCAATTTGAGCAATTAACAGAATTGTTTTTTCAATCAAAACACATGATACAAATCCATAAAATATTAAGTAACCACTTTTAAACTTCTAACGTCTGGATTAGAAGCTTTTTTCAATTTCTTAAGATAATCATTTGAGTGTCTTATATAATTGGGAATAAAACTTTCTGATCGTTCTTTTAACTTTCCATTTTCATGAACTAAAGAAGAAATTTTGATAATTTGATTTACTTTATGATCTTGAGTTCTTTTGACTGCTTGCAAGAACTTTTTCTGTAATTTATCAAAAGTATTTTTTGTTAATTTCACCGAAGCCTCAACAGACTGACTTATGGAGACATCTATTGCATTTGACTTTTCTAGCAAAGAAAACTGGATTTGGTTTAACAGTTCATTCTCTTTATTAAAATCAAGATTTTCTGAAGAATTTTTTTCCAAATTTAGTTTGATTAATAGTTCAGGTTTCTTAGACAAATCATCTATACTAAAACCAAAACTCAGCCATTTTTTAATTGTTTTTTCATCCATCCAAATAAAATGATCTCTTAACATTAAGACAGGGAAATTTAAATCAACCGTTGAAAATGTATTTTTTAACTGCGCCCAATAAGAAATTTCAGACGGACCACCTACATAAATTAAATTAGGCAGTATGTTTTCTTGGTATAACGGTCTTAATAAAACATTAGGACTGAACCTTTCTGGTGCATTTCCTAACTCTTGTATTAATTGGTCTTTATTAAAAGTTTTATCCCCAATAGTAAAAGTATCTTTCTCAAAAATTATTCGTTGTCGCAAATCACCATTTAAATAAAATAAGTTTAATTCTCGGGGATTTATTTTCGGAATAAAATTATGTTTTTTTAAACTATTATTAGTTTCTAACACACTGTTGTAAACAAACTGAGATTCTATTTCTTTTTTAATAACTGGAGCAAAAATATTTTTAAGTCTGTGATCGTCTGCATCTAAAATAATTAAATTCTCATTTTTAAAAATGTGATGTAACCAGAAACGAGTAGCTGCAGACCATGATTTTGTATTTAAAGCATTCGAAAAAATAGAATCTAATGTTTTAAATCTCTCATCATTTTTAAAAATCTCTTTTAATTGATTTAAAATTGGCTTAAATATTTCAGGACTTATCTTACCTACTTCAACTGAATCTTCTTTATCTATACTTAACTTTTTATTAAAAACATGAAGTTCACTAATCTCCTTAAAGTCATGATCTTCAGATGCCATCCAAAAAATCGGGATAAAATTCTTGAGTTGAAATTTATCTTTTAATTGTTCAGCTAATTTAAGTATTGAAATTATTTTGTGAATAAAGTACTGAGGGCCTCCGAATACACAAAGTTGATGCCCAGTAGTGACGGTAAAGGTTCCTTTATTTTTAATTGATTCTAGATTAGAAGGACAAGTTATTCCAGCATCTAAATACTGTTCATTGATAACATTATATAGTATTTTTCTTTGAGTTTCATTAATATCTCTTTCATCAAGAAATTCTGGACCAATGCTATCAATAGATAAACCGTTATGAAAATTTTTCAGCTTAGAATCCTCTTCAAAAAGCTCCTTTAAAATATTGTTTTTATAAAAATTATCAATTAAAGGGATTTCCATTATCTATTAAATTTTCAATTCTTAAAGATTTGTTTTATCGAAGCTAAAAAAAATATAAATGAAAAGGTTAAATTAGAATAGATTAAACTATGAATCGCTTACAATCTTTAAAAAAAACCTTAGGTCCAGGAATACTATTTGCTAGTACTGCTATTGGTGTCTCTCATTTAGTACAAAGCACTAAAGCTGGAGCATTATTTGGTTTTGGATTGTTATGGGCTGTATTAATAGCAAATATTTTGAAATACCCCTTCTTTGAATATGGATCCAGGTATGCAAATGCCACAGGGAAAAGCATTATAGACGGTTATTTAAAGTTGAGTAAATGGGCTCTTTGGTGCTATTTTTTAATCACCATAGGATCCATGTTTTTTGTTTGCGCAGCCGTAGCTAAAGTAACTACAGGGTTCATGCAAAACTTGTTCCAACTGCAGAAAATTGGATTTAATAATATTGAATCAACTATTTTAATTCTATCTATTTGTGGGATACTATTAATAATTGGAAAATTTAAAGTCTTAGATCAATTAATAAAAGTCATTGGCCTTGTATTGTTATTTTCAACTGTTATTGCTTTTATACTTTGTATTTTCAAAGGGCCTATTGATAATGAAATTAATTTTCCTGAATATTTCTCATTAAAAAAAGAAGCACTATTATTTATTATTCCTCTAATGGGGTGGATGCCAACAGCTGTTGATTTAAGTACTTGGAATAGTCTTTGGACTGTTGAAAAAATCCAATCGACAAAATACCACCCTAGCTTAAAAGAAACCTTATCAGAATTTAATTTTGGATACATAATTTCTGGACTTCTATCGATCATGTTTATGACAATGGGAGCATTTCTTATATTTAAAACTGAAAATAAACTACCTGTAGAAAGTCATTTATTTGCTAACCAAGTGGTCAATCTATATACTAAAGTATTTGGTAGTTGGAGTTATATTATCATTGCTTCTAGTACATTTTCCATTATGTTTGGCACTTGTATAGCTGTATTTGATGGCTACAGCAGATCTGTGAAAAAAACTTTCGAATTAGTCACTATCAAATACAATTACGGCAATAGACTTTACAACATCATTCTTCTTCTTCTTTTGTCTGGAACTTTTGTAATTATTTGTAAATATGAGTATTCTGGCAACTTCGGTATATTGGTTAATTTTGCAACTGCACTATCTTTTATAGTTGCTCCAGTCATAGCTGTTTTTAATTATTTAGTTATAAAAAAACAATTACCAAATAAATTTCAGCCACCTAAATGGTTAAAGTTATTGTCGTTATTAGGAATATTTTACCTTATTTCATTTAGTATTATATACATCATCTTAAATCTAAAAAATTTATGAAAACTTTAATTTTATCGCTTCTTATTGTATTTACTATGGTATTTAGTACCATGGGACAAAATTTACAAGTTTATCATAGCTCAAAAAAACAAACTGTTAACCTTAACGAATATAAAGACAACTGGAATGTTGCTGTTCAGTCAATGGAAATGATGCATCCTGGGGGCAACAGTTATAACAACTTCTTACTAAACCAAAAAAAAATAGCAACTAATAAGTTTCCTAGGAAAGGGAAAAGTATTAAAAAGAGATCTTTTAACCAACCTACTTTTCTTATTGAAAATGGTTTTGAAGGTAATTTATTTAATAATAAAGTTCCTAATGATAATACTTTAGCAATTTCTAATAATGATATTATTATCGCTGGTATTAATTCGTCTTACATTGTATATGACTTAAATAACGATTCGCTTCTTTTAAGAACTACGCTTAATTCAATAACATCTTCCTTTACAAATCTTCTATTTGTAAAAAAATACGATCCAAAATTTATTTACGACCATGAAGAAGATCGATTTATTATGGTTTTTTTAGTGGGTAACAAACCTGGAAATAGTCACGTATGTGTTGCTTTTTCAACAACCAATCACCCATTAGATGATTGGAACGTTTATATGCTAAAAGGAGATGCTTTAGACACTGGACACTGGACAGATTACCCTGCAATTTCACTTACTAAAGATGATTTATTTATTACAGGAAACTTATTACTCGATGGAGTAAGCTGGCAACTTGGTTTTAAAGAATCTTTAATCTGGCAAATAGATAAATTCAGTGGTTATAACGGTGCTGATTCATTATCTTTTAATCTTTGGTCTGAGCTTAAAGACGATTCAATAAACATAAGAAATATTCACCCAGTTAGAGGAGCAAGAGAGTTACAAGATAAACAACAATTTTTCTTAAGTAACAAAAATTTTTCTATTGAAAGTGACACCCTATACTTAATAAAAATTGAAGATTCTCAAAGTTCAGAAAATGCTACTATTGATATTCAAAGACTTAGTATAAATGATCACTATTTTTTAAGTCCTAACGGAGAACAATATAACGGAAAACAATTATCTACTAATGATTCTAGAGTATTAGGAGCAATAATAGATGAAGACTGGATTCAATTTGTGAATCACTCTATGGATACTAACAGTGGAAACGCAGGGATATTTCATGGAATTATTTACAATTACAATTCCAATCCCTATGTAGAATCAAAAATAATTTCAGATTCTGTTGTTGATTTTGGATATCCAAATATTGCATCCACAGCGATAAATCCTAATGAAAAAGAATGCATAATTGGTTTTAATTATACTTCTGTAGTTGACACCAACGGCGTATCGTGTGTCTATGTTAATAATGAAAATGAATGCAGTAGTTTTACCAAATTACACAAAGGCACAAGAGCTATAAGTAGATTATCAGGAAATATAGATAGGTGGGGAGATTATACAGGAATTCAAAGAAAATATAACGACCCTTGCAGAACTTGGATTTCGGGAATGTTTGGTAAAATTAATTCTAATGGAAGTTGGATCAGCAGTGTTGCAGTATCGGATACTTGCAGAGAAAGACTTCCTCACTTATTTCTAAAACCTTCCTTTAAAAATGGTATTTTATTTCCTAACCCTAGTGAAAACGTTGTTTATTATGACTTTACTTTAGAAGAAGGTATGGATGTTAAAATTTCAATTTTCGCAATGGATGGAAAAAGTGTTCAGGTACTATATAATGATTACGTGAAAAGTGGACCTCAAAGAGTTTCTTTCAATATAAACAGTTTAGCTGTTGGTAATTATTTGGTGATTTTTGAAAATAATGGAAATAAAATATTTTCAGAAAAATTAATAAAGAACTAGTTAGTTTCAGTATCCCAGATATTTTGAGAAATTACCCCGCCATTTTTAAAGTAGCCTATCCCCCATTTTGATCTTACTTTTTTATACTCATCTCCTTTATTCCCTTTAACAACAATTCGAATAATGGTTACCACAGAAACATCTCCATTACTGTCTTTTTGTTCGTAAATTTTTTCAGTAACACCTTCTGGAAATAATTGAGCAAGCTTTTGAATATTCTTTATAGAATTTAAATTAACCATTCTAGATTTAGCGTTATCTAATTGCTGGGCATTGAAATAATCTGCCTCGTTATCGTTTTGACTAAATTTTTCTACGGAAGAATAGTAATTATTATTATAGCTCTCTAAATCATTCACATTTTCAGTTCTACTATCCTCACGACCTTCATTAGCAACATCTATGTCATCTCTATACATGTTGTTTAAAAAGTGTAGGTTGTAAACTTTATCATTGCTTACATCGCTCCATATGGATTTTTTTGAAATTTCTTTATCTGTGTAATGGTCTACAACATTTACATTTTCTTTTCTTGAATCATCAGCAGCAATGGTGAAATCCTGTGTTTTAGATACTAATTTCTGAGTATTTTCAAACTGGCTATAAGTGTTCAAAATATTTTTAAAACTATTACTAGATTTTAAATTAAAATAATCGTTTTCATAATAGCCAAAAGAAGGAATATTTTTTTCAATTCTTGGTTTATCTAGATGATTATTGGCTTCATTAAAAAGAGTTAACATATTTTCTGAGGAAATATGATTATTGTATGTAATATTACCGTAATGGCCTTCCGTATTTTCCTTAATTAATTCAGATTCTTGTTTAAAATTATCAATTCCAACTGCCCACATATTAATGTTGTTTGACCTGACTAAATTATCTAGTTCCATTTGATAATTAAGTGATTCATTATTGACAAAGTTTGCATAGGTAACCGAAATGCCTTTTTTAACTCTTTCCATTTCTATTAAAGATTTCTCATCAAAAAAGTTATCAGTAACTAAATTGTTTTTAGCTATAATTTCAGCTCTTACTATTTGTTTGTTTTCCAGTTTAATATTTTGCTTGTCAAGACTTTCGTGATTTCTCATGATCTTATCTAAGCTTGTAAGGGCTATTTCTCCTTTATTAGAAGAGTTGATAAACTTATAATCAATCACTTTAGGAATATTCTTCCATCTAGCATCATCGCTATTCTCGTAACTTTTTTGAATGTTTTTGTAGAACAAGTTTACTTGCTCTGTTTGGTAATTAGATTTTAATTCTTGTTGAGTTGTATATTTTAAATTATTTTGTTGCTGTAAATCTTTTTTAAATTCAGAGTTCATGTTATCTATTTCTGAATTTCCTTTATTATCACTACCTAAAATTTCTTCAATTTTATCTTCATCGTACTTACCAGTAACTTCTTGACCATAAAGTAAACTGTAACTATTTAAGATAGATTGATTGTTGGATAAACCGTTATTTAAAGATTCGTCTAATAGCTTATTTATTTCGATGACTTTATTCTTTGGTAATTGCTGATCAGAGTCAATTTTAGAAGCATTTTGAAAGGATATTATTGCCATAGAATAATTTTTAGATTCAAAATATCTATTTCCTTGTTTAACAAGCGTATTGTACTGCTTCTGCTTTTCTATGTTGTTTAAATAATCAATTTTAGCCTTTGAAACTTCCTTTATTTTTTCTTTAGCTAGATTGTCATCAGGTAAAACCGATAAAGCTTTTCTATAATATGTGACAGATTTATCGTAATTATTGTTTGTAAAAAATTGCTCTGCTTTGGAAATATAATTTTCATATTTAGATTTAGACTCGTTTTCTATGTTTGATAACATTAATTGTTCTATCTCTTTAATTTTTTCAGTAGGGAGCGGGTCGTCTGGAAGTATTTTACTTGCTTTTAAATACAATTCTTTAGATTTCAATAAATCATTATTAGACTTAAAACCTGCTGCTTTTTGAATTAATAGTTCGTATTTTTCTTTATCAGAATTTTGTTTCTCTGAATCTAATTTAGAATTGGATTCATCGGCTATCAGTTGGTTGATTTCAATAATTTTTCTAGAGATTGATCCACTGCTAAAATCTACTCCATTAGTAATTTCAAAACTGTTGGCCTTCTTGTAAAATTCTCTAGCTTTTTTGTAGTTTTTAGAAGCGAAAAAATCATCAGCTTTTTTTACTAACTGGTCGTATTCTATTTTTAGATTTTCTTTATTTATTTTATCAATAGATTCGTTGATTAAAACTATTTTTTCTTGAGCAATTGGATTAGAAGGATTTAAATCATTTGCTTTTTGATATAGAACTTTTGCTTCTTCTAATTTATTCTCTAGTCTAAGCGCATCAGCTTTAGAAATTAAGTTATTGTATTGTTCAATAAGAACATTTGAAACTTCTATCTCTTTTAAGATCAATTCTATTTCAGCTAATTTCTTTTTAGGATAATATTCGTTTCTAAAAAGATTTAAAGCCTGCTGAAATTTTTCTTTTGATTGACTGTACTTTTTTTCTGTGTAAAACTGATCAGCTTCTTTTATAAGATCGTCGTATTTAATTTTTTCTGAAGAAGTCATGTCTTCTTGTGCTTTAAGTTCTTCTAACTTTTTATTTATTTCTTCTATTCTATCTTTAGGATGTTCTCTGTCGTATATATTAACAGCTGACTTGTAGTCTGTTAAAGCTATTTTCCAATTACCAGACTCGAATTCATTGTCAGCTTGATTAATAAAACGTTGATACTGATTGTCTTTGGATTCCTTTTCAATTAATAATTTTTTAATAGCTCTTATCTTATCTATTGGATATGGTTCATTAGGTGAAATCTCGTTAGCTTCATCGTATTTTTTTAGAGCTTCTTCATAAGATTGATCATTGAACAGTAGGTCTGCATTTTTAATGATATCAGCGTACTGGGATTGAATTTTTTCTTTTGATAAATTAGCAATCTTATTATTAATAAGTTCTATCTGAGACTTTGGATAAGATTCAAGAGGTTTCAGTTTAATTGCTTGATTATATGTTTTAATTGCATTATCAAAATCATCATTATCTCTTAACTGGTCGGCTTGGGTAATTAGTTGATTGTAGTTACTATCTAGACTGTTGGCCTTTGATTGATCTGCTATAAGTTTATTTAAATGGTTAATTTTTTGTTTCACTGCTGCATCATCAGAAAACATATTTTGGGCTTCACTAAATTTGTTCATCGCAGTTTGATAATTTTTTTCTTTAACAGACTGATCTCCTTGTTTTAATAAGTCATTGAACTTTTCGAGTTTTTCTTTAGATTCTTCATTTTGTTTAGATTCTTCATTAATTTTTTCTGTAATAATTGCTAATTGGTCTTGTGGATGTTTTTGAGAATCATCTAAATCTAGTGCGTCATTATATAATTCTTGAGATAATTTCCAGTTTTTATTTTTGAAAGCTGCGTCAGCCTCTTTAACTAAATCGTCTACTTTTTTATTTTTTTCTTTTATTTGGTTAGCGAGGTGTGTTAATTTAATTTTTATTTCATTTATTTTTTGCTCAGGATAACTTTCATCTGCCTTTATTTTCTTGGCTAATTCGTAAGAGGTTATGGCTTCCTTTAATTTATCTTCTCCATACAGTTTATCCGCACTTACAATAGCTTGCTGATATTCTTTTAAAATCTTTTCTTTTTGATTGTTACCATCAATAATTTCTTGCATTTTGGTGTCAATATATTTTATTTTTTCAAGAGAATAATTATCCTCACTTTTAATAGCTAGAGCCTTTTGAAAGGATGACTTTGCCTGTTCATATTCAAGATTTTTCAGCTGTAAATCTGCATTTTTAACGATGTTTTGAAATTTCTTTTCAATTTCTGATTTTTCTAATGCTTCTTTTATGGCTATTTCGGCTTTATTAATTTTTTCTTTTAAAATAGATTCATCTGGCTTCATTAATAAGGCTCTTTTATAATTAGAAATTGCTTCATCATAAGAAAATTTCGTAAACTGATCATCTGCTTTTTTAATAAGTGATTGATACTCATCTTCATTGGATTTTTGAGTAGCAAGTAATGAATTAATTTCATCAATTCTTTCCTTAGGACTTTTACTACTTGGATCTATTTTGGCAGCTTCGTTATAAAGTGATATTGCTTTATCGTAAGCTTTACCATCAAATGATGATTTGGCTTCAATCATTTTACTATTAAATTTCTGAGCTAATTCTTGGTCTTTTGCAGCTTGTTCTAATTTTTCGACTTCATTAATTTTAATGTAGGCTATTTTATTTCCTGGAATTAATTCTTTTGCTTTGTTGAAATTTTCTAAAGCAGTTTTAAAATCTGAACCCGACACAGATTTATCTCCAGATGAAATAAATTCATCGTATTTATTTTGAAGATCTTTCTGTTCAGCTACTAATTCTAGATTCTTTTTTGCATTTGCCAGTTGACTTGATACTACATTGTCACTTTTAATTTTTAATGCTTCTTCGTACTTAAGTATCGCATTGGCGTATTCTTTTTTTGAAAATAATTTATTTCCATCTGTTACTAAGTTGTTAAACTTTAATTCTTTTTGTTTGGCTTGATTTTCTATCTGCTCAAAAAACTTATCGATTTCTGTTTTTCTTTGAGAATTGTATACGTTATCGAGCTCTAATCCATCTTCAAAAATTCTAAGTTTCCCCACTGGTTGATCGGTTATTGTAGAGTAATCAATATTTTCTTCCTCTGAAAAGATAGTCATGTCTAGAGGAATTTGACTGTCACCTTGGTCTTCTTTAAAGTATCCATTTTTAGCGTCAATTAATACCGACTTGGTTACATATCCATTTTTTTCAAAGGACAGCAAGTAAATAAAACCAAATGGTGCTTCAATAACATCGTATTTGCCACCAGTAGTTGTTTTAATTGTTAAAGGTTGATTGTTTTTTTTAACAGATACCTTTACACCGCTAAGTTTCTTGCCGTAATTGTCTCTAACCGAACCAGCTATTATTAAAATAGGGTCTGCATCTTGAGCATAACCTATATTTAAAGCTAGTAAAGAAATAAATATGGTATGTAAAATTCTTTTAATCACGACAATTCAAACAAATATCAGCATAATTCCTATTGAATCTTAACGAATCAATATTTTTATTAACTGATATTACGTTTAAATGATAAAAAAGTTATGGTTAAAATTTAAATAAAAATATTTTTTGCCATATCCAGTGAAGTCTTTAACACATCGTGATTAATTTCTAATCGTTCTCCAGAATTTGATAAAACATCAATAATTTTTTCAGTAGGCATATTTCCGATAAGTTGGTCCTTAGCCATTGGACAACCCCCTATTCCCAGTAGAGCACCATCAAATCTTCTACAACCAGCAAGATAAGCTGCGTTAATTTTCTCTTTTACATCTTTAGAATTAGAATGCAGATGAGCGCCAAATTCCACTTCTGGAAACTCTCTAATAAGTTTTGAAAACAACCAACTTATGCTACTTGGGTCACTAGAACCAATGGTGTCACTTAAAGATAAAATATTAATTCCAAAATCTTTAAGGAGTTTTTCTGCCCAGTGAGCCACGATATAAGTACTCCATTCGTCACCATAGGGATTACCAAATGCCATGGAGAAATAAGTAACAAGTTTTTTATTTTTTTTAACACATAAGTTTTGAATTTTATCCAAAATAACTAAGGAATCATTTATCGAAGAATTGATATTTTTCTTTTGAAAAGTTTCTGAAATTGAAAAGGGAAATCCTATATATGTAACTGCATCAAATCCTGCAGCTTCCTCTGCACCTCTTAGATTCCCGGTAATAACCAACAGTTTAGATTTCGTATCATTTAAATTTATACTTTGAAGTACTTCCTTCGTATCCGCAAGCTGAGGAATTTGTCTTTTTGAAACAAAACTTCCTACGTCTATGGTGTCAAAACCTACTTTAAGAAGCTCATTTATATACTTGATTTTAATCTTAGTGGGAATAAAACTAGAAAACCCTTGCATAGCATCTCTCGGACACTCAATTAATTTCATTTTTTTAGTTGCTTAAGGAACAAAAAGTTGTTTAACATACTGTGTGCTATTAATATTAGTTGAAAATGAATAAATACCAGTCTTAAGATTTATTTTATTTAAATTCAAAACTAAAGGTGTTCGATCAGGACCATAAAAACCAGAAGATAAAGTTTCTGTTTGTTTGTAAATCTTTTGTCCAAGGGCATTAAATATTTCGAAAATCACTTCCTGATCTTCATTTAACTCAAAGATTAAACTTAATTGAAAATCAGATCCTAATGGATTAGGACCAAATAAAAAGTCTGTAAAATTACTAACTGGATTGATGTCTGGCGAAATGATTCGAAGATTTCCAAAATATGGGGTTTTATTATAGGCACTTATTATAATTTCTAAAGTATCTATTTGTTTAATACTATCAAAGATAAAATCTGCCTGACCGTTTAAAACATTGGTTTTCCCTATTAAAGAGTCGCCATTCCATAAAGTAACCTTTGCGTCCTGTTCATCACAAAAAACTGAAAGAGAACTTACTCCTAAATCTTGTTCTTCATCATGCGAAACTATAAAATCTGATGGGGTTTTAGATCTAAAAAAAGTAGTTGGATCACCAAATAAGATCCAGGTCTCTATTACTTCTTTACCAGCATTTGGGTAATCATCTAACATTTTCATCTGACCACTGTAAAACAATGACCCAATGGTTTGGACCTTATTATAAGGATAAGATTCTACCAGTATATCAACTATTTCATCTTGTGTAGCCATAGGTGGAGCCCAAGACATTAATATAGATGATCCTGCTGCTGCAATAGAACCTGTTGGGCTGTTCAAATGACTAGCTCTTTGCCAAACTTCAGAAATACAAGTCCCGGAAGTAAAGGTTCCATTATTACATGAAACAGATATTACAAAAGGGTATTTTCCAGAATTGGTTGCTGAATTAACATCAGAACTCGTAAAATTTCCTGTTGCACAAGAGTTGATGTCTCCATGACCTGTATAATTAAAAAGAGAAACACCACTATTTAGAGCGTTAGAAATAATAGAAGAATTTGGATTTCCACTTTGATCTTCACCGCCATGACTACCGTCGTAAAACTCATATACGTTTTGATAGCCAAAATTTAACAAATCAGTCCTTATATTTCTCAAATGTTGCCAATCAGCTTCACCATCATCACCGTAACCGTTACCTTCATTTGAACCAATTCCTAAAGCATTTTGATAATAATCAGAAATCAAAGGAGTTACTTCGTATTCTAAATTCCTTTGGATCATGGTATTTAAATCATTTGAATTAGAAGGACTGAATCTTCCAACGTAAACATCTGGATACCAGTCGTTTGAATTAGAAACTAGTCCGTATTTAGAATCGGACCATTTAGTTTCTGACATCCAAGTAGAACCCGCATTGTAAGAGGCTACATCGTTATGGTCTCCAACTAATAATAAGTATAAAAAGTCAGGATTTTGATTGTAATAATTTCTTACATAATTATAAATATTAGTTTCATTGTTTCCAATATCATCGACATTGACTATTTCAACATCCACACCAGACTTTCGTTTCCAAGAAATAAGTGCATGAAGATCAGAAAGGTACTCGGACGGAGCGATTATCAACATCTTACCATCTTGTCCTAAAGGGTTATATCTAGAGTTAGAGTAATTTAAATACCTTCTATTGTAAATTAAGTTAGTTTCTTCAGCTATTTTTCTTCTTACAGGTATTTTAATTTCATTTTTGCCAGTAATATTTGGGTTGAATGAAATTTCGATTTTAATTTTCTTGTAAACTTTAACTGTTTTTTTTATTGGATTAAATTTAAAAGGTATAAAACTCAGTGTCTGCCCTCTAATATCTCTTTGTATGTAAGGGTTTCCCATAGTGAGTAAGTTATTAGGGAAATCAGTATTGTATGAATAAACAGGGCCTTCTCTAAATGGAATAGAATTTGGATCAATATTTCTATACAAATTTCCTTTTGAAGGAGTTATATTAATATTTTCTAATTCTAAGAATTCTGTTTCTAAAATAGAATAACTAGTTGATCCTGTGTTGGGTAATTGGATATTGGAAGTGAATTTTAAGAGTTCTGGTTCTCCTGTTTTTAATAGAGTAACTCCACCATTTACTATGAAATTTTGGTACAAATAAGGATCTGAGGCATCAATTTTAGAAAGACGATAGTTTTGTAAATTAAATTCAACTATCAGAGTGTTGTTAGTTTTACTTATCAACTTAATATTGTAGTCGTCAGAACCAAAGCAAAATAGCTGGGTTGCTATAAATAGGACTAATAATAATCTTTTCACTTTATAAATATAAGCAATAACCACTGTTTTATAGTTTGTTAAACGATTTTGTTTGAAGAATTAGCAGATTTTTTCACAATGAAATCATTAGTATTATATTCGCATTTAAATGGAAAATGTAAAAGAAATAGATAAGCGGAGAACATTTGGAATCATCTCTCATCCTGATGCTGGGAAAACAACATTAACAGAAAAGTTACTTTTATTTGGAGGTGCAATACAAAGCGCTGGGGCTGTTAAAAACAACAAAATAAAAAAATCAGCTACTTCCGACTTTATGGAAATTGAAAAGCAAAGAGGAATAAGCGTTGCTACTTCTGTTATGGCTTTCAATTATAGAAACCGTCAAATCAATATTTTAGATACCCCTGGTCACAAAGATTTCGCCGAAGATACTTACAGAACATTAACTGCTGTAGATAGCGTAATTATGGTAATTGATTGTGCTAACGGTGTTGAGGCACAAACAGAAAAACTAATGGAAGTGTGTAGAATGAGAGAT
>Ga0233444_10000154_pt1 | contig 93314 bp, 91 predicted proteins | sample SI_124_October20_6_FD_182792 | JGI IMG/M metagenome (GOLD analysis project Ga0233444, IMG submission 182792) | Seawater microbial communities from Saanich Inlet, British Columbia, Canada - SI_124_October2016_10_MG | ecosystem: Environmental > Aquatic > Marine > Inlet | place: Canada: British... | reverse complement strand
ATCAACGCGATCAGCACGATAATAAACTGCGCGAATAGGCATGGTGCCTTGCGGCGTTGCCATATCGCCTTCGCGCTTGGCCGCCGCATCAATCATACCTGCCTTGCCAATTATACAATCAAACAGTAGGTCACCTGTATCAAGCTGATAGGCGCCAGTTTCGGTTTGCTTTACGCGCCAGCTATGCACAGCAATGCCCCCCTGTTCAATCACAATGATAAAAGACGTTGGCTGTCACATTATCTGAAAAAAGGCACTTTGAATAAACCTTTTGCCTAGTCACTTTTGGATGTAGGGTTATTTTAGAAAAAGTGCATTAAACGGAATATCAAAGCCAAGACAGCAAAAGCCAAGATAGGGGACGTTATTATGAATGGTTCGGAAAAAGCATCCTTAAGCGTATATTTTGACAAACGGATGCTTCGCATTCTTCTGCTTGGCGCGATAAGCGGCTTTCCGTGGGTTCTTATCGGATCATCGCTGTCTTTGTGGTTGAAAGAAGATGGTTTGAGCCGTTCAGCAATCGGCTGGGCGGGTCTGATTTTCAGCGTCTATGCGATTAACTTTCTATGGGCACCATTGATTGACCGGATCCGCATTCCCGTTCTGACCGCGCGTATCGGGCATCGCAAAGCATGGATCATTTCGCTTCAGGCGGTTATTTTTATCTCGGTTCTGGCATGGAGCAATCTAAGTCCGGCGGCAGATATATGGTGGGTTATGGCCTTTGGTTTGCTGATTGCCATCTCGTCAGCATCGCAAGATATTACCATCGACGCCCTGCGGATTGAGCAAATCGGCCATGATGAACGTGGCGCGATGGCCGCAGGCGCTGCGGTAGCGGTGGCTGGCTGGTGGTCAGGCTATAAGATCGGCGGTATGATTACATTATTTACTGCTGATTATTTTGAGACACTGGGACATGTCAATTACTGGCAACTGACCTTTCTTGTGCTTCTGGCGATCATTCTGCTTACCAATATAGCTTTGCTGTTCATTCCCGAGGAAAGTTCGGACGAACGTATCAAAGCCCAAGCCGAAGCACAGGCCGCGATTGCAAGCCGTGTTGGTGGCAACAATCCTATTTCACAAATTATTGCGTTTTTCTCCAGCGCTGTTCTTGGTCCATTGACCAGCTTTTTCAAAAAGAATGGTATTGCGATTGGCATCGGTATCTTGAGCTTTATCTTCCTGTTCAAAATCGGCGAAGCCTTTATGGGCAAAATGTCACTGGTTTTCTATAAGGAAATCGGCTTTTCAAAATCCCAGATCGCTATCTATTCAAAAGGCCTAGGCTGGATCACCACGATCAGCTTTACCTTGCTGGGTGGTTATTTTGCAATCCGGTCAGGTTCAATACGCGCCCTTTTCATTGCAGGTATTGCCATGGCCGCAACGAATGTCATGTTTTCGATTCTGGCGTGGAGTGGCAAATCAGAGTTGCTGTTTGCCGTTGCTGTTCTGCTTGATGACATTGCCGCCGCCTTTGCGACAGTTGCCTTTGTTGCCTTTATTTCGTTGCTGGTCGATCGCACCTATACAGCCACGCAATATGCCTTGCTGGCCTCTATCGGGACGATGGGACGCACAACATTGGCATCTTCCTCAGGTGTCATGGTTGACTGGCTGGATGGCGATTGGGGCACGTTCTTTGTGATAACGGCTCTTATGGTCATACCATCATTGCTGTTGCTGTGGTACCTGCGCAACCGCATATCACTTGGCAAAGGTTAGATAGGCAGAATCCTTCGGCGGGTCGTAACATCACCAGCCTCTTGCGCAATGCGCGGCATGGCGTTGCGTAAGTTTTCGGAAGCTACCTGCATGTGATATGCGTTAGCGTGAAGCAGGTTAACTGCGTCCTGCATAATGCCAACATGTCCTTTCCAAAAAATCAGATCGCCCCGCTTGAGCAAGGCATCATCGGCAATCGGGTTACCCAAATTGGCCGCCTGTGGGCCGCTATCACGTGGCGCAAAGACGCCTACTGTCTGCAAAGCCAATTGCACCAGCGCCGAACAATCCAGTCCGCCACTATCACGGCCACCCCACCCGTAAGGCGTACCCAGCAGTGACTCGGCAATTGCCACCCAGTCAGCAACCACATGATCGCGCGGCACCAGATGCCGCCATGGCATAAAGCCATCGCCTTGCGGGGTTAGAATATGCGCGGTTTGGCTAGCGGTGGTTAGATCAGCATTATCAAGCACAGTCACCTGGGCACCAAGGGACAAGCCAAACATCATACCGCTTTTGATGTCAGCACGGCGTGTCACAAGTGAACGAGGCACAATCACCCGATGTGTTGCATCTGTCATGTACGGTGTTAGCCCCACCTTTGGCACATAGCCCTCATAGCCATCAGTCGATAGCTTACCGTGATAGAAATCACCTTTTTGGCCTGTAACAGTAAAACCTTCGCCAAACAGACATTGCGTATCCAGACCAGCATCATCGCGTGGCGCATCATATAATCCGATAGATGGCAAACTGACCTGCATCTTGGTATCGGCAATGTGGGCATTGTCAGTCTGCGCCATGATCTAGCCCGCTTTGGCCGCAATATTGTGTTTTGCACACCATGCGGCAACATCAAAATTGGGGCAGGTTTTTTCAGTATAATCAAAATCGCAATGACCACATATTTCGGCAGCCGGATGTTCCGCCCGCCACCGCATAAGCAGGGTTTTAAGTGTCTGCATCTGCGCATCGGTGAAATGCTGGCGCCCAATAAGGCAGACGCCAAGGCTGATGTCATTATGACCTTTGACATGGGCGCCAACCCAATATTCGGGGCGCCCGTTTTGCAATGTGCCATCACGGCAAATCACCCAATGATAACCAATACCATGCCAGCCAAAACCCAGATGCATTTCATGGATTGCACAGGCGTCGAGGGCTTCATCGTCTGGCGTATCGGCACAATGCACAACAAGATGGCTTATATTTTCAGCTATTAGGGCTGTCGGCATAGAGCTTATCTCCATAAATGTGGCATGCGTGCAAAGTTATGCTATGTCCATATCTGACATTATTAGAGCATGCCATAAACTGTTAGACGCCAATAGCAAAGTTTTTGCTTTCTTCGCTTCCGCTAGCAAGGCAGAATGTTGTGTATTTTCCAAGGGGCCATTTATGTCCAATTCCGAATTTTCCTTTCACGGTATTCTGTTCGATATGGACGGGCTTTTAATTGATTCCGAGCGCCTGTCATATGAAAGTTTTTGCAGTACAGCATCCGCATATGATGTCAGCGTGACAATGGAAGATTACCGGCAGATGATCGGTTTGAATCATGTCACCGGGCTTGGGATTCTACGTGGCATTCTGCCCGCATCACTTGATCCGGTAGCTTTTAAAAATGAGTGGTTGCTTGCCTATCGCGCCCTGTTTGCCGATGATGTGCCCGTCAAGGATGGGGCGTATCAGTTGTTGGCACATTTGCACGCAATTAACATGCCCGTGGCGGTTGCCACATCATCATCAGGGTCGCGTGCGCGGATCACACTGGAAAAAGCTGGCCTTTGGCAATTCATTCAGCATCTAACTGGCGGCGATGAAGTATCTCATGGCAAGCCTGCCCCAGATGTGTATCTTGATGCGGCGGCCAAACTAGGCATCAATCCGCAAGACTGCATAGCGTTTGAAGATTCTGAAAATGGAACCAATGCCGCCATCGCGGCTGGCATTCGTGTGATACAGGTTCCCGATCTGGCGCCTGCCATGCGCCCAGCTAATCCACCACATCACCAGATTGCACCCAACCTTCAGGCAGGTGCCGCCATGATTGGGATAAAGCTTGCATAATTACCTTGCAAAGCATCGCCAAGCATAGACAGTGGGGGCGCGCACCGCCTATGATTATGTTCAACAACATGTGCCGCAGGAGATAATGTAATGCGCTTTGTTCACACAATGGTTCGGGTTAAAGACCTAGATGCGTCGCTAGATTTCTACTGCCATAAATTCGGCCTTGTCGAGATGCGCCGCAAAGACTTTGAAGCTGGCCGCTTTACGTTGGTGTTTCTGGCCGCCCCAAAAGACCAAGATCGAAGCCGCGCCGAAGCCGCGCCCGAACTTGAGCTGACGTATAATTGGGATCCTGAAGATTATGATTTTGGCCGTAATTTTGGCCATCTTGCCTATAAGGTTGATGATATCTACGCCACCTGCCAGAAGTTGGTTGATAACGGTGTCACCATTAACCGTCCACCGCGTGATGGCCGCATGGCTTTCATTAAATCACCTGACAATATTTCTATCGAGCTGATTCAAGAAGGTGATGCTTTACCAATTAACGAACCGTGGGCGTCGATGGAAAATATAGGTACATGGTAACGGATAGCCCGATGACCAGATTAGAGATTTTTCAGTTCTCCTATAACGCCGATAATTATGGCGTTCTGTTGCATTGCCCAGACAGCGGTGATACGGCCTGTATTGATGCCGGCGATGCCACCGCAACCGAAGCGGCACTGACACAATCTGGATGGTCATTAACGCATCTGTTTATCACGCATCACCATGGCGATCATACAGCTGGTTTAACCTCATTAAAAGCAACGCATAACGCTCATGTTATCGGGCCACCGCCACGTTCGACGCCAATTTCCGGCATTGATCACGCAGTGTGGGATGGTGACAGCTTTGAATTTGCCAATCGACAAGTGCATGTGATTGCGACACCTGGTCATACCACTGACATGATTAATTTCTATCTGCCTGATGAGAAGATTGTCTTTACCGGTGACACGCTTTTTGCCCTTGGATGTGGTCGTGTCTTTGAAGGTAGTTTTGATATGATGTGGAATAGTCTGGAAAAACTGCGGGCGCTACCTGATGACATCATTATCTATTGTAGCCACGAATATACGCAGGCAAACGCCGATTTTGCCATTACGGTTGATCCGCATAATGATGCACTTAGCAAACGCCGTGAGCAGGTCATAGAACAGCGCGCAAACAATATCGCAACTGTGCCAACTATCATGTCGGTGGAAAAGGCAACGAATCCGTTTCTGCGGCCTGATGACCTGTTAATCCGCGCGCATCTAGACATGGCGCATGCCAGCAATGCCGATGTGTTTGCCGAAATACGCCGCCGCAAGGATGCGTTCTAGTCGCCAGAACAGACTTTATTATTCGGGACAACTATAGCTGTCTTTCATGGCACCCCATATCAGCAATGTTGCTGCAAAATCAAGATTGCTTTCGGGTCGTTGCATCCATTTCATCGTTGTTGCTTTGAGTGCATCAGGCTGAATGCCCTCAGGCATGCAAAAGACGCGCTTATTATCAGATGATTTTTCACTAAACAGATCAACCGTGGTAAAAGCATCAACCGCCCCCGTGATATAGACAATGCAAATAGCATCATCAGTCGGGTTTTGTGATGTGCAATAAAGTTTTAACGCATTGCCATCAATAAAATCAGCATGGGCAATTGTTGGTGCCGCCACAGCACCTGTTATCATCAGCAAGCATGAAGCCAGCAGATGTTTCACTGTCGAAAAAAGCGGTAAAATCTTTGGCATGTAAACTCCGTACACTCTATGAATCTCGCAACCAATCTTGCCTATAGACCCGTATCCAAAATAATTTTTGGTGGGGCGATACCTTCGTGAATATCCATAAATGATTTTGCCCCTTCACCAAGTGGCCGCAATTCAGCCCAGCCCTCGCCCGTGACCACACCATCGGCAAGCAATGACAAGCTTTCCGCAAAATCCTGTTCACTATAGCAATAGCTACCTTGAAATATAATTTCCTGTAGGGTAATGCGCCGCGTATCCAGACCATCCGCATTATCCTGCAAGCCAATATGAACGATCACCCCGCCTGGTGTAACCAGCGCCGAGGCGGTTTTACGCGTTACCGCCGCACCCACCGCATCGATAATGATATCAACAGGCTTGTCATCCGGCGTTTCATTAAGTGGATCATAAGCTCGTGCGCCAGTAGCTTTTTCAAGCATGTCACGACGAAGCGGATTAATTTCGGCAATCCACAGATCAGCATAGCCAAAATGACGAGCAACCTGCGCACATAAAAGCCCAATAGCCCCGCCACCCAGAACCACAAGGCGACTTTCGCTAGGTGCTTTTACAGCTGATTTCATACCAAGGCGGACAGTATGCACCGCACAGGCAAGTGGTTCGGCAAGTGCCGCTTGCGCAAAGCCAAGATGATCTGGCAGGACTGTCAGATTGGTGGTCTTGATGGCAACCTGTTCAGCAAAAGCGCCAGGCACCCGCATGCCTATCAATTCGCGGGACGGGCAAAGATGCGTTGTCCCTGCAACACAGGCTGGGCATGTACCACAGGTCATCAGCGGATTAATAGCAACACGTTTGCCTTTATCAGGGCCAGAAACAACATGCCCAACAGCTTCATGTCCAAGCACAAGCGGAGGCACCCGGCGCGCATCATGGCCATGCCACGCATGCATATCCGAGCCGCAAATACCACAAAATGCCAGATCAACAATGGAATCATGCGCACCAGCAACAGGCGCAGGCACATCACGAATTTCACTTTCCATTGTACCTGTGTAAACAAGCGCTTTCATTTTGCTGTATATCCCCCGTCAACAGGTAATGTCTGCCCTGTCACATAGCCACTTGCATCCGATGCAAAAAACAGCAACGGACCACGTAAATCACTTAGTTCACCATTGCGTCCCATAGCTGTATTGCGAGCATGATGATTGGCAAGATCAGAATTATCAAATACAGGAGCAGTCAGTTCAGTTGGGAAAAACCCAGGTGCGATCGCATTTGCCATGATGCCATGCCGTGACCATGCTTCAGCCATGGCGCGTGTAAGCTGAACAATACCCCCTTTGGCCGCCCCATAAGCAATGCCATTTTCAAACGCGCGAGTCGATTGTAATGACGCAATGTTAATAATGCGCCCCCAGCCAGCTTTTTTCATATGCGGAACAAAAGCTTGCGCCACCAAAAAGGGCACGGACAAGTTCAGGTGAATTGTGTCCTGCCATAATTCAGGCGAAATATCATCAGCCGATCTGCGATGGTTAACACCAGCTGCATTGACGATTATATCGGGTTTTATACCAGCGTCATGACACGCTGTTTGCAGGCCACTGATAGCATCTGCACCAACAAGATTTAGCGCAATTGACGTACCATCATACCCCGCAAGCACAGCATCAAGGCGATCCTGACGTCGGCCGACAAGCGCTAGTCGCGCGCCAGCCTTGCCAAGTTCCCCAGCCATGAACGCACCAATACCACTGCTGGCGCCAGTAACAAGCGCGGTTTTGCCCGCTAGCGAAACAGTGATATCGGCGTTAGTGCTCATGACTAACCCAGATTCTCACCTGGGAAATATTTACGCAACCTGACATCAGCAGCACGTGCGTGACCTTCCATGCCTTCAAGCCGCGAAATACGTGCCGCAGCCGCACCGACTTCGCGGTTGGCTTCGCGCGTCATACGCTGGGTTGTGACAACCTTCATAAATTTATGCACTGACAGGCCACCTGTATAATGGGCTGCCCCTTTGGTTGGCAGAATGTGATTGGTGCCTGAGCATTTATCACCATAGGTCACGGTTGTTTCCTCACCAACAAACAGGGAACCATAATTTTCTAGGCGATCCATATACCAGTCATCTTTGGATGTATGAACTTCGAGATGCTCGGCAGCATATTCGTCGGACACTGTTGCAACCTCTTCATCCGTATCACACAGAACAACCTCACCATAATCCCGCCATGCGGCAGTCGCAGCATTACGCGCAATTTCAGGTAATGCATCAATATGCTTTTCCATCTGACCCATCACATCATCGGCAAGCTTCTGTGACGTGGTAAATAGCCATGCTGGCGAATCTGGGCCATGTTCAGCCTGACTGACAAGATCTTCAGCAACAACTGCCGGATCAGCGCTTTCATCAGCAATAACCGCAATTTCTGTTGGGCCTGCAAACATATCGATACCCACACGGCCATATAGGCTACGCTTGGCTTCGGCGACAAAACGGTTACCAGGACCAACCAGAATGCGGGCTGGCTTGCCGGTAAACAGACCAAAGGCCATTGCCGCGATACCTTGCACGCCGCCTAATGACAAGATAGTGTCTGCCCCGCATAAATTCATGGCGTAGAGAATAGCTGGGTTTGGCCCAGCTTCACCATTCGGTGCTGAACAGGCAACAATATGCTTTACGCCAGCTACCTTTGCCGTTGCGATCGACATAATCGCCGACGCCACATGCGCATAACGGCCACCTGGAACATAGCAACCAGCTGTTTCGATCGGAATCAGCTTTTGGCCAGCCCACAAACCTGGTGACAATTCGGTCTCGAACGACTTGATCGAGTCGCGCTGGGCTTCGGCGAAAGTACGCACACGGTCAAGCGAGAACTGGATATCGTCTTTCAATTGTGGTGACACAGCATCAGCGGCGGCGGCTATTTGCTCGGCGCTAACCACTGCATTTCCACTATATCCATCAAGCTTGCGACCATACTCAAGTGCTGCTTCCTCGCCACCAGCTTCGATAGTAGCAAGCATCTCAGCAACAATTTTTTGCGTTTCATCCGTGCCGGTTTGCGGCGTTTTTGACGCTTTCTTCAGATACGTAACTGTCATGTTTAAAAGTCCTATTTTCCGTAAATATATTCAGGTAACCACAATGCGATTTCCGGGAATGAGAAGATCAGCGCAAGTCCGATCAACTGAATCACCATAAATTGCATCATGCCAAAGTAAATGTCTTTCAAATCCCATTCAGGCACAACACCCTTGAGGAAATAAGCTGACAAGGCGACAGGCGGACTGAGCCACGCTGTTTGCAGATTGACCGCCACCAGAATGCCGAACCATGTCAGATTAATATCAAGTTTTACCAGAACTGGAATCAAAATCGGTACAATAATGAGTACGATCGGCACCCATTCCAAAGGCCAGCCTAACAAGAAAATCAAAGCCATAATGATGACCAGCACCATCGTTGCCGAGAGATCCCATGCAAGCAGGAATTCAGTAAGAAGCATTGGTGTTCCAAGGCGAGAAAATACTGCACCAAAGAAATTGGATGCCGCCACTAGGAACAAAATCAGAACCGAAATTTCCAGCGTTTTCAGCAACGCCTCATAGAACATCTTTGATGTGAGTTTGCGATAAGCAATGGTCAGAACTAATGCGCCAAACGCTCCACAACCAGCACCTTCGGTCGGTGTTGCCCAGCCAAACAAAATTGATCCCAAAGCAAAAGCAACCAGTGCCGATGGTGGCACCAACCCCATAAAAAATTCGTACCATAGATCGGAGAAGAAAAAGCCAGCCGGCTTATTCTTTTTTACCCAGATGGACGCGTAATACATCAAGCCCATCCAGCCAATCGGAATCAGGATTGACGAGAATGGGAATATGCCTTGAAGACTGCCAGACAGGCCTTTTACGATCAAAGTGAACAAGATGATAATTGATGAAATCACCATTGTAGCTTCTAGCCAGTAAAAGGAAGATGTAACTGGTTGATTCTGAGGTGGTAAAATTGGGCCTAGCGAAGGATTGAGCCAGCACCGAATCAACGCATAGGCGGCATACATTGAAGCCAACATAATGCCAGGAACAATCGCGGCTGCAAACAAATCGGTAACCGGAACCTGCAATACCGGCCCCATCACAACAAGCATGATCGAGGGCGGAATCAGAATGCCCAGCGTACCACCAGCGGTAATTGTGCCCGCAGCAAGGCGGACATCATAACCAGAACGATTCATTGTTTTGGCAGCCATGATACCCAGAATGGTAACTGACGCCCCCACAATACCTGTTGCCGCCGCAAAAATGGTTGATACAAAAAGCACCGCCAGATATAGCGCACCACGTGTACGTGACAACATCAACTGAACCGAGGTGAACAGACGTTCCATCAGGCCAGCCTGTTCCATCATGATGCCCATGAACACAAATAACGGCACCGCAGCTAGTGTCTGTTCAAGCATCACATTATTGAACTGCAAGGTTTGTAGATAAAAAACCATCTTGCCGCCAAAACCCCATGCCCCAAACACAAAGCCTAGGAAAATAAGCGTAAATGAAATCGGGAATCCAACAAAAATGGCAAGCAACATAACGGCAATCATGATGACGCCAATCATTGGTTGCGACAGCCCCCCAGCACCTTTCAGACCGCTGTCAAACAAACCGCCAAGGGTGATGATATCGGGGAAAAATACATTCCCAAAAACCAATGCCAAACCAATGATATAGACAGGCAGGAATTGCACAAGCCGACGTTGTGCTGTGCCGCCCATCTGGTGGCAACAGCGTAATAATTCAGCAATACCCTGAACCAGTAATAAAAACGCGCCGATTGGCATCGCTGAACGCGCAGGCGCCAAAGGTGCCATAAGCGCGGTATCCATTGAACGTTCCCATGTTACCCATGCCTTGACTGTGTAATCCATCGACACCCAGAAAAAGAACAGCAACGCCGGAAAGTAAAAAAATAAATAAAGGGACGCATCTACAATCGCCTGAGTACGTGGTGACCATGTGCGAAACAGAAAGTCAGCGCGGATATGTACGCCGCGCATCAATGCGTAACCAGCACCCATCATAAACATGGCACCACAGAACATACGGCTTGTGTCATAGGCCCAGTCAGTTGGCGCCACAAATACCTTGCGCGCAACAACTTCATAAATCATCGCAATAATAACGGGTACCAGCATAAAGCAGGTGATTTTTCCAACCCAGTTATTGAGCACGTCAATATTACCAACGATCACACGCATCCATGGATGCATGTCCTCAGGCGTATCGCCTGGTTCACCAGCACGACGTTCCGCAATCAACTCGTCAGAAATATCGAGTTCTTGGCCCTCTTCATTCTGCGCCATGATTAACCCCCTTTATGTCGTTATGCACCGCTACATTGCTGTGGCCAAAAAACGGCCGATTTACATCAGAAATTTAAAAATAAGTCTAGCGAGTCCCACATAACTATAATCTGGGACTCGCCATATTTATCGACCTTGAATTACTTCAGGGTATTGGCAAACGCCATGCCAAGCTTGGCGTTAGATGTCTGTGCACCTGACCAGAAAGGAACTGCGATTTCAGCAAAATCCTTCTGTGACTGCCAAACTTCAGCAAAGAACGCATTTTCAGCTGAGTTCTTTTCCAAAAGTGCCTTCGCTGCATTCATATATGCAGGGAAATAGTCAGCTGGCGTATCCTGCAGAATGACACCATGCTTTGTTGTCAGCTCATGCAATGCTACACCGTTATCATAGATACGTGCAGACATACCTTTGATCAGAGATGCGTTAGCAGCAACTTCAAAAGCATTCTTCTGATGATCTGTAAGAGAGTTGTAAACATCTTTGTTCAGATACATGTCAGCATTCACAACAACCTGGTGTAGACCCTGAAGATAGTAATGCTTCAGCACCTTATGGAAACCGAAGTCCATATCAGGCTTTGGACAGCACCACTCAGCCGCATCGATTGTACCCTTTTCCAGCGCTGGCAGAATGTCACCACCACCCATAGCAACAGAGGCTACGCCGATGTCTTTATAAGACTGGCCAGGAAGACCTGGAGGTGTGCGGAAACGATACTTACGGAAGTCGTCCATTGAATTGATTGGCTCTTTAAACCAGCCAAGTGCCTCTGGACCAACTGGTTGTAGCATGAAGCCTTTAACGTTCATGCCCATTTCATCCCACAGGCGCTCATAAAGCTCTTTACCACCAGCGTTCAGGAACCATGAAAGAAACGCGATGTTATCGATGCCAACACCGGCACCCGCAACAGGCGAACCGAATAACATTGCAGCTGGGTGCTTGCCTGACCAGTAGTGTGTCCAAGCAAAACCACCGTCAACAAGACCTGAGTCCACAGCGTCAAGTGTTTCTTTAACACCAACAACTGCACCAGCTGGCAACACTTCAAAAGTAACTTCACCATCAGTTAGTTTAGTAACGTCAGCCATGAAGTCTTTCAGCATCTTAACTTCTGTAGTCTGCATGCCAATAACAGCCTGCACACGGATATTCACAGGATTAGTGTCAGCTTTTGCCTCAACCTCAACAACTTTTTCCACTTCAACAATCTCTTTTTGGCCGCTTAAAGCAAAGTAGCCAACCGCCAATCCTACTAGAAGTGCTATAGCGCCTACGGCCATACTATTATTTTTCATAATTTCCTCCCAAGTTTTGCCTTCATTTATGATCCGCGTGTGCTGATGAAGGCATTACAGCTTTGCTATTTCGTGGATCAAATTTCATTTTATCTGCTTTTGCCTTGTTCAAGCTTCAGCCAATAAACAACATTAATTTTCTAACCATTCCCCTATAAAAATATGGCTAGTAAGTTCAATTCGCGCGCGCCGTCATAAAGCATCATGGCGGTCAGATAGATCAAAAAGAAAAGACCCATATATGATAGCCAACGAAAGCGCAGCATCACTTTCATAATTAGTGACGCAAATAACGCCATGAATGTAATCGCCAAAGCCAGACCAAAGACCAATAGCATCGTATTGTCGCGCGCAATCGCTGCTACCGCGACAACATTGTCAATCGACATCGACACATCAGCCACAAGAATGGTGAACAAAGCCCGTGCAAAGGATGAACCTTGTTTATCGCCTTCTGGCTCGGTTTCACCCTCAGCCGCATCGGATGCGTTGTTGAATTCACGCAAATCATTGTAAAATCGCCAGCACACCCACGCCAATAACAAACCGCCGATCAGCAATATGCCTTCAAAGGCAAGCAGATAACTGGCAAGAACTGCAAAAACAATCCGCAAGCCTGCAGCCATCATCATGCCGATAAAAATAGCCCGACGCCGTAATTCTGGCGCAAGACCCGCCGCCGCCATTCCAATGACCAAAGCGTTATCGCCTGACAGAATAATATCAGCAAAAATAATCTGTAAAATATCAGCGATCATGGCTAGATTCATGCCGCATCCTCCATAATCATATCTGATGCTTTTTCACCAATCATAATTGCTGGTGCGTTCGTATTGCCCGAGGTGATAACCGGCATGATCGATGCATCAGCGATGCGAAGTCCCTGAATACCCCGCACGCGCAAACGCTCATCAACCACCGCCATCTTATCCTGACCCATTTTGCACGTGCCTGTTGGATGATAAATTGTTGTCGCAGTGTCCCGCGCCCAATTCAGAATGGCATCAGTATCATCGCGCCCGATATTTTTGCCCGGGGCGTATTCCTCGGTCACAAGAGATTTAATAGGGTCGTAATCACACAAGCTACGGGCAATCTGAATGCCACGGACAATCGTGTCACAATCAGTTTGAGCTGATAGATAGTTCGGGCGAATTACCGGATCGTCATGCATCGACGCCGACCGTAATGACAATGTACCCGTACTTTCAGGACGAAGCTGTAAAACCGAGGCAGTGAAGGCCGAAAAGCCATGCGGCCCTTGCGCCGGGCTATCGGCGCTAAATGGCTGGATATGGAACTGAATGTCAGGACGATCAAGCGCCGGATCACTTTTCAAAAAACCGGTTCCAAGACTGACCGCCATAGCCATTGGCCCTGAGCGGGAAGCGGCATAAGTCATAGCAATACGCAGGCGCTTGTAAATACTGTTAATTTCAAGGTTTATGGTGCTGGCAGTTGTTTTGAAAATTGGACGCGCTTGCAGGTGATCCTGCATATTTTTGCCAACACCTGGGGCTTCATGTTTGATCTGAATACCATGTGCGCCTAGTTCGCTGGCGGCACCAATACCCGAAACCATCAATAGTTGCGGTGACCCAATCGCGCCTGCTGATAAAATCACTTCACGACCAGCATGTACGGCTTGCGAAATACCATTGATTTGCACCTGTACGCCAACACATTGCTTGGCCTTGAATAACAGCTTTTCCGCATGCGCATGCGTAATGATATGCAAATTCTTGCGACGACGTGCAGGTTTTAAATAGGCAACAGCACTGCTGCAACGCTGACCATTTTTCATGGTCATCTGAAAATAGCCTACGCCTTCTTGATCTTCTCCATTATAGTCAAACGTGCGTTTATAGCCTGCCGCGACTGCCGCATCGACCCATGCGGTCACAATATCACGGTCAACTTTATTTTCAGACACATTAAGCGGACCATCTTTGCCACGTTCTGGGGCGTCTGCACCTTCCCAATGCTCGGAACGCTTGAAAAGGGGCATCACATCTTCCCAACCCCAGCCCTTGTTACCAAGCTGTTGCCAGTGATTGAAATCATCTGGCTGACCCCGAACATATAACAAACCATTAATCGAAGAACTGCCGCCAAGCACTTTGCCGCGCGGCCACGGAATAGCGCGCCCATTCAAGCCAGCATCAGCTTCCGCATTATAGCACCAATCAGTTGACGAATTGCCCATGGTTTTAAAATAACCAACAGGAATATGAATCCATGGATTCAGGTCACGACCACCTGCTTCGAGAAGTGCCACTTGGGTTCGACCATCTGCGGATAAACGGTTTGCCAGAGCACATCCAGCAGATCCGGCACCGACAATTATATAGTCGAATTTCAAGTAATCCCCTCCCAAAAGACACTTGAGAATTTTTCTAGAAACGGCAAATTGACTAGAAAAATCGTATTTTAATCATTTATTGGGACTTTAAGTCCCTTTTCTTGTATATTGGTAAAAATTTCACCATATTATCGCAATGGGTTCAAGCTAAATTTTTACATCCATGTGCGTCATAGATGATTTGAATATTCACCCGCGTACCAAAACCGCCTAGGGTAATTGAAAATTTAAAGACCAAATGAGATAATCAATGAACGACTTAACGTCACTTGATACAGAAACAGCTAGCAAAGTCGCGCCAAATTTACGTACGTTGCGAATCATGGAAGTGCTTGCCGAAATTGGCAAACCAATGACACCAACCGAAATTACCGACCATCTTGGCTGGCCAAAACAGACCACGCATCGGCTATGCCAAACTATGGTATCCGAAGGTTATCTGGAAAAAATTGGACGGCGATTGCAAACCGGAACCCGGCTTTTACAACTCACATCAGGGCTGGTTGGTTTGTCAGCAAGTCAAGTAACCCGACATCAAGTGCTACTTAAAATTGCCCGAGAAGTGGGTGAAACTGTCAATTTTGTAATGCCGGAAAGTGACGGTATGCGCTATATTGACCGTGTTGAGACTAACTGGCCATTTCGTATTCTTCTGCCGATTGGCACGCATGTTCCCTTTCATTGTACGGCCAGCGGCAAAGTATATCTGTCAAACCTAAAGCCCAAAATACGCCAAGCGTTGATTGCCGGTTTGAAAATGGAAATCTTTACCGAACGCACGCATGCCAGTATCAACTCGTTAAACGCCGAGTTAAAACAGATTAGCCAAAATGGCTATGCGATAGACCGTGAAGAATTTCATGATGATATGGTTGCCATTGCAGTGCCTGTCCGTGATCCCAAAGGCCGGTTTTATGCCGCCCTTGCTGTGCATGGCCCCAAGCAACGTTTTTCGGAACAAGACGCGCGCGATAAATATAAGTTGCTGTCCGAGTCAGCCAAGATCATTTCGGATGCTCTTTTTGCCTAGCTTGCTTTGCCGCCTTTAATGCAGCATTCATTGCCATAGAATCAGATATTACGCTGTGGTGATGGCCAAGCCCGATAAAACCCTAGATCAATTCAGCACCGGCTTGACGCAGACTGGCAATATTAGCTGATCCGGTCAGAAATAAGGCGAGTCTTAGCTGTTTTTGCCAGTTCATCAATGCTGTTGAAAGCGCGTCGGGTGACAGTGTTTCGGCTTTTGTTTCAACTTGCGTTTCATCGCTGGTCATATCGATCAGCATTTTGAGCATCGGTCCAGCCATCGACACCATCGACGCGCCAACCCATAAAGCCTTGGCAACATCCAGACCATGCCGAATGCCGCCTGAAGCGATGATGTGATTGTTTGGACAATGTTTGCAAACGTCAATCAGACATTCAAGTGTCGGCAATCCCCAATCAAGAAAGGGCGCAAAAAGCGCAGCTTCATCATCGGCGATGCGCGCTGCTTCGATGCGTGTCCAGTTAGTGCCACCAAGGCCAGCAACATCAACGCCCATAACCCCCATTTCAAATAGGCGGTGCGCCAAAGACGCATTAATGCCTGCACCCACCTCTTTAACTATAATGGGGACTGGCAGTTCTACAACAGCCTGCTCAATCGCAGCGGCAATCCCGCGCCAATCACGATCACCCTCAGGCTGAACAGCTTCTTGTAACGGATTTAGATGAATGGCCAAGGCATCTGCCTGTAAATCGTCAACCGCAGCTTTTGCCAGATCCAGTCCCTTATCGCCAGCAAGCTGAGTGCCACCAAGATTGCCGATAATCGGAATATTCGGTGCAAGCGCACGCAAATGCCTCAATGAGGAGCCATTTTCGAGTCCAGCACGCTGAGACCCAACAGCCAAGGCCACCAGCTGTGACTGTGCCGCTTCAGCAAGGGCGGCATTGATATTATCTGCCCGCTTTGTACCGCCAGTCATCGCACCAATAAAAAGGGGGGCCGACAAATCATAGCCCAGAAATTGCGTCGCAATATTAACCGTATCCAGATCACATTCGGGCATCGCACAATGCGTCAAACGAAGACGGTCCATACTGTTGTTGATTCCCGCTTGTGCCAGCGGCGACATGGCCAAATCAAGATGCGTGTCTTTGCGATCAGATATATTGGGCAGTGAGGGAGTCTGGTCACGCATCATTATGTCCTTTGGGGTTATTATCTTGCCCACTATCAAGCGTGAAGTTGACGCCGTTTGTCCACATTTTGTCTGAAGCCCCTTGTGGGCGTGCCTGGTGCCGCCGGAACAAACCATCGACAAGCAACATATGTGGCACAGTCAAGGCCGCCAAGCCAATGAAGATGACGCGCACAAGATGCGCATCAGCAGACATGGATTGTGGTATCATCCACAGCGCGATGCCACCAGCCAGCCAGCTTGCAACAGTAAAGACCGCCGCCATCGACAGCATTGATTTACGCCCAAAATTCTGCTGGCTTAGCTGACGCCAAATACGAAACAAATGGCGCGGTGTATGCACCATGCAGAAATAGAAGGCAAACCCCGCCAAAGGGGGCAACATATAAAAAATGAAACCAAGGCAGAAGATTTCAAATAAACGTGGACGCAAAGCCGGACGCGCAATTGCCATAACAAGATAGATAATAAATGCCAATCCTATGACATAAGATGCCTGTTCGATAAACATCCAGATGACCGCGGTATTGCCACCTGTCAGATAGCTTAAGATAATATCAACGTCGCCTTTGTGGAACAGGCTGATTCCCACAATCACCATGCCACCATGCGCAATGGCCTGAACCAGTGGCGCAATGCCCACACCTCGTATCGCATCACCCAAACCAAAATGAATCAGGCTGATGCCCAGAAATGCAACCAAAGCCAAGCTAGGAAATGCCAGCCAGAAGATAATAACCAAAGCGGCCAAAGCTAGATAGCCAATAACAAAGGCCAGCATCATCCATGGACGTTTTGCCCATCCAAGCGCCATTGCCACAGCACCGTCAAAAGCACCATGTGGCAAGCCTATAAAAACAACCGCCACAAGCCCTATCAAACTGGCCCACCCAAGGCTGGTTGCATCAAGAAAAGATGTGAGTGTTTCAATAATCATGACGCATCAGGCTCAGGTCTAAACAAGGCGCATAGAAACGGCCATATCGGCATAGCCAAAATCACTTTAAGCCGAAGCCCCGTCGTTGCCTCACCACTCAGGAACATGGCAAATTCATCGCCATTCAAACGGCTGGCCATCGCGCTAAATATTCGCGGTGCTATCTGGGGTTGATGCCGCAACACCGACAAAAAGATACGATCCATCCATAGATCAATCTTACGATGCGGTGTTTCAAAGGCTAGAGGTCTTCCCGCTTTTATCTGGGTTAGCGCATGGTCTATCTGTTTCTGAATAAATGCAAAAGCATAGCCACTGGATGGCCGAATGGCGCCTGCATTAGCACCAATCCCGGGCAAGGCAGGATCATGACGTGCAAAAAACCCAAGCGGGATCATCCCTGTTTCACGCCGTGTAATTTCAAAATCAGTGATTCTGGCGATCTTGCCTAACCAGTCAGCTATCGCCGTTTCATAAAAATCTATTGGTGCTTGTTGGGACGAAAACATGGTTGATTCAACAAGCGCATCACGATCCGAAAAAGGGAGGCAATAGATAAAATGCATACCGCGGGATTGATCACAGCGAAAATCCATCAATATGGCTGTGCTATCATCAAAACTTCCTGCCGGTGCACGCACCTCAAAACCGGTAAAATGCTGAAGCATGACGCCATCTGCCACCTTTGGCGGACGACTATCAAATATTTCGGCACCTGCGCCCAGATTTGCGGCGTCCAGACTTTCGTGAAAATTTACCCCATGCATAGTGGCTTGATCACGACATTGTGCCAGCCATTGGTGGCGGCTTATAGCCTGATAAGGATGGTGATCTGAGTGCATGACATGATTAGTCTGTTCGTTAACGATAGACCATTTATGCCAGCTTTTTCGCACTAGCGGACGCACCTGATTGAGCCAGTCCATAGCCCAGAACCCCCAGACATGATCTGCATGAGCATGATGTGGCGGGGTGATGATGTGAAGTTTTGCGCTTGGTAATTCATTGGCCTTGGCGGCAAGCGATAGGCCAGCGCAACCAGCACCAATAACGGCTATATCCTTTTTTGACTCTGTAATGTCGAGCGATAGTGATGTGTTCTCAGCTAACATGGGGCAGTCCAGCCAAAGCAAAATGAAGGTTTTTATTATGCTCTGGGCGTTTCGATAAGCGTAAAACTAGACTTTCCATCGCCTGTGAAGTGCAGACAAATTTGGAAAGCATATTCGTATGCTGGCGCCCGTCTTGCCAAGATGTGTCCCGCTTTTTCAGCTGTACGCCAATCTGCCGATACACCTGTCTTGCTACGGCAATCGAGATATGTGCGCGTAACGGTAAATAGGTCAACCCTTGACGGCCACTTGTATAATAGACTTCGGCAAGCGCCAACAGACGGTTAACGCCATTGGCAATAATTTCTATTCTGGCTGTGTTCTGGGAGCGTGATGTGGCCAAAATCTCATCAGCAGTCATATTTTCAACCCATGATGCTGGCAAATAGCGCCGCCCCATCGATGCGTCCTCTAGCACATCACGGGCAATATTGGTGAACTGCATAGCGATACCAAGATCAATAGCATGGGCAAGTGCCGCCGGATTATGACAATTCAGTACTTTGCACATCATCAGACCAACAGTGCCTGCCACACGATAAGCATAACGAAGCAATTCGTCTTCGTTGTTCATGGCAACAACATTCTGATCCGCAAGCAAACCATCAATCAGCGCCAGCACCACATCACCATCGATATTCTTGTCCTGCATAAATGGATAAAAGGCGGTCAACGCGCGGTCTGCTGTTGGATTGCTGGTTAACAGACCATCTCGAACAGCCACAAGCCTTGTTTGCCCATCTGGGATGTCACCGTCAGCCATGTCATCAAGTAAACGGCAGAAGCTATATAGCTGGGCAGCACTTTTACCCATTTCATTGCCAAGAAACCATTTTGCCCAGTTGAAACTTCTGCCATTTCTGGCAAGCGATTGCTCTGGCGGCAATTCTTCATTGATATGCATGCTGGTTTGCTGAACATTCATGCAACACTACCTGTTTAATCTTACGTCATCGTCAACCAATGTCTCGACAACCTTTGCTGAGCATAAAACGCCCGGCATTCCTGCACCTGGATGCGCCCCAGCCGCCGCAAAATACAAATTTGGAATATGCGGGTCACGATTATGATAGCGGAACCAGGCCGATTGCACAAAAATAGGAGCAATTGAGAAGCCTGCCCCATGCATTGACCGGTAATCCTTTTTGAAATCTTCCGGTGTCATCCAGAAATCATCACTGATAACCGTTTCCAGGTCAGGCATGATCGTGGCACTCAAGGCGGCAATTATGCGGTCACGCAATTCAGGTCCCTTGACGTCCCAGTCAATATCACCTCGCAGATTAGGCACAGGGCATAGCACGTAGAAACTGTCACATCCTTGTGGGGCAAAACTTTCGTCAGTGGCTGTTGGCCGATGCACATAAAGGGAAAAGTCATCAGTCAGGATTTTTTTGTCAAAAATATCTGCCAAAAGCTCTTTATAACGTGGCCCCATCCAAATCGTATGATGCGCAATGTCAGGATATTGCCTTCTGGTGCCAAAGAACAACACATAAAGCCCCATCGAGTAATGCGTCAAACGATCAGGAAATAACCGCTTTTTACGGTGCTTCTCAGTAGGCAACATCTGACTGTAAACCGTTGGTGGATCGCCATTACAGATGACTCTATCTGCAGTGAACCGACGGCCATCCTCAGCAACAGCACCTGTTGCTCGACCGCCCTGCATTGTGATTTCGGCAATATCGACATTCAATTCAATTTTCACACCAACCCTGATCAAAAGATCATGCAAGGCTGCCACAAGATGGCCTGTGCCGCCCATGCAAAAAAATACCCCCCACCGCCGTTCCAGATAGTGAATAAGGCTATAGATTGATGTGGTCGTGAACGGGTTGCCACCAACCAGTAGTGGATGAATTGAAAAAGCCTGCCGCAATAACGGATGCTTGATATGGCTGTTCACTATGCCTGCAACCGAGTGATAACTTTTCAAACGTAACAGGCTGGGAATTTGAGCCAGCATTGTCCATAATTTTGTAAATGGTTTGTCAGCAAGTTTTTCAAAACCAATATCAAAAATAGCCTTGGAGGTCTTGAGAAGCGCCGCATATCCTTTGACATCGTTTTTTGAAAATTTCCGAATTTCGTCATTCGTATCTTCGACCGACGGACGATAATCGAACTGCTGGCCACCATGAAAATAAAACCGATACCATGGATCAAGCGGCCTGAAATCCACATGATCTTCGCGTTTTTCGCCGAATAATTCAAATAATTCGTCAAACAGAAACGGTGCTGTAATTACAGTTGGGCCTGCATCATGTTTGAAACCGCCACGCTCAAAAACCTGTGCGCGACCACCAATAGCTGATAATCTATCTACCAGCGTAACCTCAAAGCCTTTGGCCCGCATTCGCAAGGCCGCCGCTATGCCCCCGAAGCCCGCACCAATGACTAAAATATGCTCACCCGCCCTAGAGTCACTATCCAAAGGCGTTACCGGCATATGTGACGTCATAAAACACCTATCACTAAAAATTCACTAAACTGACTTTAAGCGATGCTTAGTGTGCAAGTCCAGCAACCGATTCATGACATACAGCTTCAAGTAGAGCCTGCACCGGCGCTATCGCGGTTTGAAGTTCGACAGGCATTTCTGCTGCACAACGCTTCGACTCGTCGAGAATATTCTGCATTCGCCCAGCACTTTGGATTAACGCGTCTGACGCAACAATTTTTTGCAACCAGAACATTAAGCTGTCATTACTTCCTTCTTTACACCACGCATCAAAGGCAACAGCCTCGTTAGCATCAATATGTTCCCGATACAGTACAATGACCGCATTGGGTGCCCGTCGTGCCAAATCCGACCCGCAATCTTCAGCACCATCTCCGGCGCGAAAATTCAGAATGTCATTAGCAATCTGATAGGCCTCACCAAGATGGCGGAAATACGCGCCAATAGTGCCCGCTGTATCACCATGCAAGGCCATCGCGGCAATGCCCTCAAGAGGTGCTGTCAGAAGTGGCGCTGTTTTATCTCCTGCAATTCTTAAATAATTATTCCAGCTATAGCTTGACTGTATTGAAAATTCAGCCGCCTCGCCAGCTGTTGTGGTTGCCATGTGTTTAGCCAGTATTTTTACTAGCATCGGCGTGTTTGAACGTTGAGCTGCCTCGGCAGCCAGCTCGAATGCCAGCGCAATCAACCAATCACCAAGTGTCAAAGCAACATCGCGGCCATACTTAGCCCAAACAGCCACACGGCCACGCCGCATTTTATCACCATCGCAAATATCGTCGTGAATCAGTGATGCGTTGTGTAGAACCTCGATAGCGGTTGACCAATGTAATGCAGCCGCTTGATCAATTTTTAAAAGTGTTGCCGCGCTGAGCGCCATCTTTGCCCTGAGCATTTTACCAGGCTTGGCAAAATGATGACGTGCGGCATCAGCCAGTTGCGTCCCATCTTTGGGAAGCCTATTAACAATAAAATCATGAAGTATTTGTGCGTTGGCACTATCGGCATTTCTGCGCGAATAAACGTCCCGAAGCATGGGATTATGTTTGACCGAAAGAACAGTCATATGCTTACCCCTGTATGTTTGTAATCACCAGCGGAAAGTAAATGAGGCGATCCGAAGACCGCCTCATAAGTAAATTACTTGGACGCTTCGCTCTCTGTAACGGCAACGTTCCAGATAATGACGCCGAACGCAATTTTGTTCAGCACGTCGGCCAAGTTATAAATGACATTCAGTGACGCAGCAGCTGATGCCGGGTCACCTGTTCCAAGATAACCGTAGAAGTAACCGATCGGGTAAATTGCCCAACCAATAGTCACAATCCAACGCATAGTTGAAAAGGCTGACTTAACAGACTCAGGAGCCTGCTCTGCCGAAATCCGGCTAGCTTCACCAGCAAAGATCTCATACAAGATGTAAGCCCAACCAGCCATACCGATGATGAAACCAAGCCATGCACCCATGTAACCGACTTCGCCAGCGTAACCACCGACAAGCATGACCAAAGTACCAACCATCAGACGCCAGAAAACGCCACCTGATACATTCGTGATAGCCCGCAGGATCAAGTAAAACTCGACCATTAGAAGCGGCACTGTGATCAGCCAGTCAATATAACGATATACAGTTGGTGTATCGCCTGTGCTGACCCATACGTCACGCATGTAGAAATAGTGAACGGCAGCAACCAAAGTTACCAGACCGGACACTGTAAGAGATGTCTTCCACTTTGCAGAAACACGCTGTGTCTCTAGAAAGAAGAATGCGGTTGAGGCAACAAGTGCCATTGAAATAAGCCAGAAAGAAATTCCGACATAGTCATCGCTGGCGAGGTTCGCCTCGGCAGCGGATGCAATTGTTGGGAAAAAAGCAATAGCGGCACCAGCCAACATCGCCTTTGTATTACCCGACCAAATCTTCATTTTAAACCTCCGTTAACAGAATGATCACTTTTAGATTATGATCGCGCACGTCCTGCCAAACCGACAACACACACGTTCCCCAAGTATTCATCAAATCTAATACACTTCAATAATTAACCGTCCCGTTAATTGTCAGTTGTACAGAATTCGTTTTTTAGTGTTTTTTTACAGATGGTTACTAATTTAAAAACAGTTTTCTGATTTTAGCAATAATACTGATAGATATTTGCTATATTTGTAATTAATCATATACTTTTCAGTATGTTAGAAAATAGTGCTTTTGTTTTGGCAAAATAGAGTTCAATTTTCAAGATCGCAACAATCAGGCGACACAATATGCTGATTTGATCGGCGTTTCATTTTTTGGGACTCAACTTATGCCCCTTTGCAACCAAATGAAATACGCATCAATCTATGTTAATCGTCAGCTTGGCCTGATTTTGTCCATTCTTTATGAACACGATAAAACGAATTTGCATCACGATACCCCAATTGATACGCGATTTCGGTTTTAGACATTTTACCTTGTCTTAGAAATTTGGTGGCAAGCTTAAAACGTGTTTCAGCAAGAATTTGGCGGAAACTGATACCGTCCTGCTTTAATCGGCGCTGAAATGTGCGTTTGCCAACACCGAGTCGTTCAATGACATGGTCGATTGTAACGGACCCAAAAGGCAAATCTTCCATCAAAATATCATTAACCTGCTCATAAAGTGAAAGGTCTTTGTCTCCAAGCAAGCGACGATTAAGTTCGCTCGCTGCCTCCATCCACATAATTCTATCAGCCCCTACAAATGGAATCATTGCATCAGATTTACTTACATGAATTGAGCATGCATTACCTCGCTCAATAGAACAGCCCATGAATTCTGAGAGCTTCTCACAAGTTTCATATTTTTTATCTAATTCCAGTTTTAAAATTATAAATGGCTCTGACGTCTGCGCACGTGCCATTCTAATCAAAAAGGTAAAATAAAAGGCTATCTGCAAAGATGAACCATACCCGGGGTCATGTGACTTGATATGTAAAGACACTGTGTCAACTGTCTCTTTGAATTTAATATCGGCTGCTGGCAGAAGTTTTGTAAAACAGGGCACACGAAAAAAAACACTGCGCAAATCAGGGGCATAGTTTTTCATAAAGTTTAGCGGGCTTGGCGGTGCCGTAGCCATCATTGACCCAGCCGAAATTGCAAATTTGTAGTCTTTGTCCTTAGCCGCAATAACGCCCCATACAGCTTCAAGCATGGCTTCATCATCATCTTCATGAGCGTTCATATCTTTTGACGCTACGAACTGAGCTAATTCTTTTCGGAATGTCATCTCATGAAGATCATAACTAAAGCAAAAACTGTTAATGATCTTATCAACTGTATTTTGAATTCCATTTGACACGAAATTCATAAGATATTTTCTTAAAAAAATTTTTAATCATAACTTTATAATTAAAAAATGTCCAGATTTTGATACTTATTGAATCGCCATTTATGACTGATGCATGACGATTGAAGCAATATAATTGCAACAGACAAACTGGCCCAAGGCTGGTAGCTGATTATATGCGGCGTAAGACATACGGCATGTTATAGGTGTGTCGCGCGATCTAATGCCCCCCATGATAGCGCCAACAAGCCGTTATATGATCATCAATAAGACCAACACCTTGAATAAAAGCATAGATAATGGTTGAACCAACAAAGCTCATGCCACGTTTTTTCAGATCAGTTGATATGGCATCACTAAGCGGGGTTGTAGCTGGCATCCCGTCAAGCGAGGCAAAGCTGTTTTTTATCTGCTTTCCATCAACGAATTGCCATAGATAGTTTGCGAAACTACCGTATTCTTTTTGAATATCGAAAATAACTGCCGCATTTTTACGAACTGAATAGATTTTTAGGCGGTTACGAATAATAGCCGTATTTTCGCGCAATATGTCTAGTTCGGCATCACTCATGCTGATTACTTTTTGCACGTCAAAATCATGAAAAGCACGTTTATATCCAGCTCGTTTTTTCAGAACAATTTCCCAGTTCAAACCAGCTTGTGCCCCCTCAAGCGTTAGCATTTCAAACAGCAAACGGTCATCATGAACAGGGACACCCCATTCAGTATCATGATAAGCCGCCAAAATTTCATGCCCAGCACCATCCCCAAAACAACGGGGCTTGCTGGCATCACTTTCGGACATGTAACCTACACCTTTTGCTGTTTTGTTTGTTTCCATCATTACATATGCATGTCATGTCAGTAGATTAACATATAATATCTACAGCACGGCATCACGGTCACGATAGCACCATGACAAAAACAATTGACCTGATCCGCTTTTTGCTTACCAGTTATAAAAGAAGTAGCAAATATAAGTCTCTAGCAAATTAGGGGCAAGGAGTTATCCAATGACACAAAATGATGTACCTGTTGCACCAAATATTGTGTTGATCATGGCAGATCAGCTCGCGCCACATTTCACTGGTGCTTATGGTCATCCGCTTGTGAAAACCCCGCATATAGATGCTCTAGCCAAGCGTGGCATGCGCTTTGATGCGGCCTATTGTAATGCGCCTTTATGTGCACCCTCTCGTTTCAGCTTTATGTCTGGCCAGCTGGTTACCCGCATTGCCGCCTATGATAATGCCAGTGAGTTTCCATCATCGGTGCCGACTTTTGCGCATTATCTGCGGGGCATGGGCTTTCGGACATGCTTGTCGGGAAAGATGCATTTTGTTGGCCCCGATCAGCTGCATGGGTTTGAAGAACGCATAACTACCGATGTCTATCCATCAGATTTTGCATGGACACCCGACTGGGAGCTTCCCGACGAACGGATCGATAAATGGTACCATAATATGGATTCAGTACGTGAAGCAGGTATTGCTTTGACAACATTTCAAATCGAATTTGACGAGGAAGTATGCTTTTTTGCCAAGCGCAAGCTAATGGAATATGCCTGTGAAAAGGCCCAGCCATTCTGCATGGTAGCCAGCTTTATTCATCCACACGATCCCTATGTTGCCCGACCAGAATGGTGGGATCTATATGACAAGGCAGATATAGATATGCCTGCCAACACATTGGAGCGTGACCAACAGGACGCATTTTCAAAACGTCTCATGGATGGCATTGAGGCAAGCACCGTTGCCGTGACCAAGGATGAAATCCGCAATGCGCGGCATGCCTATTATGCCAATACGTCTTATTTTGACAACAAGGTTGGCGAAATTGTCCGTACCCTCGATGAAACAGGTCAGTTGGACAACACGGTCATTTTTGTTACTGCCGATCATGGCGACATGCTTGGTGAACGTGGTCTATGGTACAAAATGAACTTCTTCGAACATTCTGGACGCGTGCCATTGGTTATGGCTGGGCCTAATGTAGCTAAAGGCGCAATGGCTAGTCCTTGTTCGCTGGTCGATATTCTGCCTACCATGATCGATATTGCCGCACAAAATGGGGGCAACAAGCCTGAATTAGGGCAGCCAATTGATGGGCGTTCGCTATGGCCAATGGCAACAGGCAAGGGCGAAGATAACGGTGATGCTATTGGTGAATATTGTGCAGAAATGACTGGCCATCCTGTATTTATGATCCGCCGAGGCGCGTATAAATATATCCATTGTGATGGTGATCCAGCGCAACTTTACAATATTGCCAATGACCCAGCAGAATTGACCAATCTTGCAGATGATCCTGCGCATCAAAGCATTGCAGCTTCCTTTGCCATCGAAGTTACCGAGCGCTGGAATAGCACTGCCATCCGCACAGATGTCATTGCCAAACAGAAACAACGCCAGTCGGTTTACAATGCCATGCAATATGGCGGCCTGACCGCATGGGATTATAATCCACCGCGTGATGCCTCAAATGAATATGTCCGCAATCATATGGACTGGACGGTAGCTGCGGCCAAAACCCGCTTTCCACCGCTTGATAGCTAGCGCTTGCTAGGTTCGCTATCGCTGGATGCCATATTCATCGCTTCTACTTCTTCCATCAGGATTGGCACCGCCAAATTACAAGCGTGAATACCCATTACTGTGGTCAGCTGAATCGTCTCAAAGATTTCTTCCTGTGTGGCACCCGCCTTTAACGCATTCTGTATATGCCGACGTACACCGGGCGCATATAGATGCGTTGTCGCCGCATTGATCGCAATCATGATCAGCTCTTTGTATTTCTGCGGAAGTGGCCCTTCACGATGTGGCACACTCCGGAATGCCAGATAGGCCTCAAGGAATTCTGCATCCAGCGCGGCTAGTTTATCCCAGACTGGATTCCAATCCCCTTTGGCCTTATGTGCTTCAGTATGCGGAAACATCATGTCTTTTTCAGTCATAGAACTCACCCTCCCCGATGTTTAAAACTGTCGCGTCGGAAACTGAACAGGGCTTCAGGGTCAACCGCGATTTCCACCACCGCCGGTTTGTTGACAGCCAAAGCGGCTTTGACAACATCGCCCACATCACCAATGTGTTCAGCCTTGAAACCAGCCGCGCCATATAGTTCGGCAACCTTGTCAAAGGGTGGGCTATGCACATCAGCGCCGATATAGCGTTCGCCAAAGAAATCACGCTGATAGGCTTTTTCTGCACCCCAGCATTGATTATTCATGACGATCGTTACCGTATTGATGCCATGTTGAACAGCCGTGCTTAGCTCAGAAATTGTCATGCCAAAACCACCGTCACCCATCATGCTGACAACGGGGCGATCAGGACAAGCAAGCTTTACGCCAAGGCCACAAGCATAAGAAAACCCAACAAGGCCGAAATCAAGCGGCGTAAACAGACTTGGTGGTTGCCAGTAATTCAACGCATCTGTGGCTTGCAGACATAATGTCCCTGCATCCATTGTGATGGCCGCATCCTGTGGTAGCACACCGCGCAACTCTTTGAACAAGCCGGAGGGCTGAATCGGAAACACATCTGAGGCGGCATCAGCATCACGTTGTTGCAAATAAGTAGCACGATCAGTTTTAAACTGTGCTGTCCACGCTTCAACTTCGGCACGCCCTGTCAAAGTGGCAACGGCCTTTGTTAATTGTTTCGCGGCTTCACGCACTTCAGCCCAGATACCCAGCGCAATCGGGAAATAACGACCAATGGCAGTGGCTTCGAGTTCAACTTGAATGATCGCAGCATCAGCGTTGATATTGTCATAGGAATAAAAGGTCGAATTAAAGCCAAGACGTGTGCCAAGCGCCAGAATGACATCGGCTTCCCGTGCCAGACGTGACGCCACCATATTACCGCGTGGCCCCATCTGGCCAGCATTGAGCGGATGTCCAAAAGGTATTGCATCACCATGACCAGGTGCCATTATGATTGGCGTATTCAAGGCTTCGGCAAGGGCCAGCGCTTCGGCCTGCCCCCCACTATTTTTGATTCCACCACCAATAACAATGACAGGAGCTTTGGCACCACGCAACATTTCAGCTGCCTTTTCGATCACGTCCACTGGTGCGGCGGGCATACTGTGCGCGCGATATGTATCCGGGGTTTGAAATGAGGAAAATTCAACTGTTTCAGCGAGTATATCGCGTGGCAAATTGATCTGTACAGGACCCCGACGCGGTGCCATAGCGACACGAAATGCCTCACGAAACATTTCAGGTACCCGTGCGGTTTGTGTCACAGTCCATGTCTTTTTAGTAACAGGTGCAAACAATGCCTGCTGATCAACTTCCTGAAAGGCATCACGGTAAACATGCCCTGATGACAATGCCCCTGCAATCGAGATGACGGGTGAAAAAGCCGCCGCGGCCTGAGCCAGACCCGTCACAAGATTGGTGGCACCTGGGCCATTCTGCCCAGCCAAAACAACCCCGGGCTTGCCTGAGGCACGAGCAAATCCATCCGCCATATGCGTGCCTGTACGTTCGTCATGAATGCCAATAAAATTAATCTCATCAGCATCATAAAGCGCATCAAACATTTCCATTGTGGCTGAACCAATCAAGCCAAAAACATGTGACACATTTTCAACTCGAAGAGATTCGACAGCCGCCTGACCACCTGACATTTTTTTCATATTAAACTTACCTTTCAACACGCCAATGGTGTTCAATCAGAATTAGTCAAACCCAGATTATCAAGAAAATGGCGCATCGGTTCAGCAAAAAGCAGTGGTTTTTCAACCAACCCCATATGCTGAAGCTGTGGCACTATGATTGTTTCTGCGCCCTCAATTTCGCTGGCGATTGCATGTGACATAACCGGTGTACTGCCGCTATCATGCGCACATGTCATAACCAGTGACGGCACCGCGATAGGCACCGCAGGGCGGATCAGTTCCAACACCCCATGCGCCAATACCTGGCGACATTGCGCATAAACGGCCGGATCATTTGCAAGCACCCAGCTTCGAATCTTGGCAATAATAGCATCATTATCGCGGATAAATTGCTGCGTGAACCAGCGTTCGATAGTGGCATCAAGAGTGGCACCAGGGCCGCCTTCATCCGATCTGGCGGCACGATCTTCAACAATTTTTTGCGCTTCAGTACCACGTTCATGCGGCGAGTTCAAAATTCCCAACGCCCAAACACGGTTTGGAAAATCCATCGCAAATCGGCGATTAATCATACCACCCAGCGAAAAGCCAACAACAGCAGACTGCGCGATCCCCACCTCATCCATGACTTCGGCAAGCTGTTCGGCAAACAGGCTCAAATCCGGACGGCGAGGTGGTGGTGCTGTATCACCATGCCCATAGAGGTCATAGTTCAAAACACGATAATGTTCGGCCAGATACGGGATATGGTCGTCCCAAGTCGCCCGCGTTAATCCCAGCCCATGCACAAGGGTGATGACGGGCCTGTCGACAGAACCATATATATCATAGACCGTACCGTTACCCGAAACAGGCATATGCTCTCCCCTGCTAAATCTTTTGTCCTTAAATACTTTATGAAAAAGCTGGCATGACTTCGTCACAGAACAGTTTGAGCGATTGCTTTTGTGATGCCATGTCCAAATTCATACTGGCATAGTAAATGAAAGCGTCAACACCAAGGGCTTCATAGCGCTTCAGCTTATTGATGACTTCTTCTGGTGTGCCAAACATCAAATTCTCATGCAACATATTTGCATTATATTCATCACGGTTTTCCAGCTCATCAAGCGGGATCTGTTTTGGAAATCCATTCACAACATCACCAAGGTTTTTGAATAGATTTTCAAATTGCCCAAGCGTTCTTTGCAACGCTTGCACGGGCTTGTCCCAGTCATCAGCTTTGGCATAAACCGCGCTATGACGCATCATGGCAAATGTCGGACGTTTGGCATCCGGATTTGCCACCATCGCTTCATCAAGCCGTTGTTTGTATAATTCAGCTTCTGAAAACGGGCGCGTTAATGGCCATGACATAATGTTATAGCCATGTTTGACTGCATAATCATAAGTGATTGGCGCACGTGCTGCCACCCAGATAGGCGGATGTGGATGCTGAACGGGCTTTGGCACCGATGTCGATGTTGGGAATGACCAGAATTCACCATCATGTGCATAGTCACCTGCCCATAGGGCTTTTACTGCTGGCAACATCTCATGCATATAGCGCCATGCGTCTGATTGTTTCAATCCGGGACGCATACGATCAAATTCACGCTGATAGGCGCCTGATCCAATACCAAATTCAAGCCGACCTCCCGAAATCAGATCAGTAAAAGCCGCTTCTCCTGCTAGATTAATTGGATGCCAATAGGGTGCTGTAGCCACCGCCGTACCCAAACGGATGCGATCCGTATGTCCTGCCCACCATGTTAATATCTGGAACGGGTTAGGTGCAATTGTCATCTCCAGCGCGTGATGCTCAGCTGACCATACAAGGTCAAAGCCACCTTGTTCGGCCATTTGCACCATGTCCAGCGTATGACGCTGAACCTTATCCATATCGATTGAGTCGTCAAGACGCTCAAGATTAACAGCAAGTTGAAATTTCATATTCTGTTCCTCTCTCTATCAGCGGGAAACAAAAACCGCGCCTAGCGGTTCGTCTGATGTGTTCATCCAGATTGTTTTTGGCCTTGTGTAATCATAGACCGCCTGAAATCCGCTTTCGCGTCCATAGCCTGACCCCTTTACGCCACCAAATTCGGCAATTGGCGATACTGCGCGATAGGTATTGACCCAAACAATGCCCGCACGCACAGCCTTTGCCATGCGTATAGAGCGGGCACTATCGCGCGTGAAAATACCTGCGGCGAGGCCATGTTTCGTATCATTTGCCAGAGCCACAACTTCGGCTTCGTCCCGAAAGCGCAGAACACTGACCACCGGACCAAAAAGTTCGGTATCAACAATCCGTAAATCCTGACGTGGGCAATCAATTATGGTTGGCTCAAAATAGATGCCTTCAAGCCCGTCGGGGCGCTTACCCCCGCATAAAACGCTACCGCCTTCACTGACCGCATGCGCAACTTCGCGTTCAATCACATCGCGTTGACCAATGGTGCAAAGTGGCCCCATTTGCGTGTCCTCAGCTAATGGATCACCGATCAAAATGTCCTCGGCGGCGGTTTTCATGCGCGCAAGAAATTCATCAGCAATGTCTTCATGAAGATATAATCGCGATCCGGCCACACAACTTTGTCCAGCAGCACCAAATATTCCAGCTACAGCTCCATTTACTGCACTTTCAATATTCGCATCATCAAATACGATGATCGGCGATTTACCTCCCAGCTCAAGCGATACCTCAGCGAAATTTTCTGCTGAATTATACAAGACATGGCGCGCAGCAACGGGGCCGCCTGTGAAAGATATGCGCGCCACCAGAGGATGCGACGTAAGTGCCTTGCCGCATGGATCACCATGCCCCGTTATGATGTTGACCACACCATCTGGAATACCTGCTTCTTTAATAAGCTTGCCAAATTCCAGCATCGCTGCCGACGCATGTTCAGACGCCTTCATAACGACAGTGTTACCAGCCGCCAATGCCGGACCAATTTTAACAGCACTTAGGAAAAGTTGTGAATTCCATGGCACAACAGCGGCGATGACGCCTAGCGGTTCACGATCTGTAAAGACAAACAGATCAGGCTTGTCGATAGGCAAGGTGTCACCATGTATCTTATCTGCGCAGCCTGCATAGAAATGAAAAAACTCAGCGATATATTTCGCCTGCCAGCGCGTTTCCTTGAGCATTTTGCCTGTATCAAGCGCTTCGGTATGGCCAAGCTGTTCGGATTGATCAACCAGCAGTTCAGCAAGGCGGCGCAAACAATGGCCGCGTTCAGTCGGACTCATCTTCGTCCAAGGACCGTCATTGAAAGCCCGATCTGCCGCACGAACCGCCATGTCAACATCCGCCACCGTTGCTTCTGGCGCACGCGCCCAAACCTGTCCGGTTGATGGGTTTATGCTGTCAAATGTCTTGCCATCCGATGCACCAATCCAGTCTCCATCAACAAGCATTTTATAATCAACTATATCTGCCATCTCTAGCCACCTATCTGTCCAGAATATGTTCGTTACATTTACAGCATGACAAAAGAAGTAGTATTTGTTAAACGAATTATTCTGATTATTATGTTTGATTTTATCGAATTATATATCAATCATGAAAGCGCGCATAATGAACCACATTACGCTTGAAACCTTTATTGCCATTGTCGAAACAGGCAGCCTTGTGCGCGCGTCAGAGCGCTTGCATGTCACGCAATCAACCGTAACAACGCGCCTCAATACACTGGAACAGGACCTTGGCCAGACCTTGATTCATCGTCAAAAATCTGGTGCGATGATGACATTGGCAGGATTAAAATTCAAACGTTATGCCGAAGCCATGCTTGACCTATGGAAAAAAGCACGTAGCGAGACTGCCATGCCCGGATCTGTTGATCAGATTTGTAATATCGGATGTATTCCCGATATATGGCCCTATTGGGGGCAACGTCTGTTTAACCATATTCGCAATACACAAGCGCAAACCGCATTATCCGCTTGGCAGGGACAAGCGCGTGATATGAATGACTGGCTGGATACGGGTGTAATTGATATGGCACTTTGCTTTCAACCTCGACGTCATGAAAGCTTTACCAGTCGCCAAGTTGCGACCATAAAACTGGCCTTATTTTCGACCCGCAAAGACGGGCCTATTCGGTTTGACCCTAACTATCTTTATGTTGATGGGGGTGAAAATTTCGCCCGCCAGCATACTTTGGCCTATAGCGATGCTGGTACGGCTAGAATATCGATCGGTTCGTCTGTTTGGGCATGTGACTATCTTTTGGAAAATGACGGATCCGCCTACCTGCCTGTCGAGCTAGCCAAGCCACATTGTGATGCCAAGCGTCTGTTCAAGCTGGAAGAAGCACCTGTTTTTGACCGACATATTTATCTGGTCAGAAATGATCGGGTGGTAAAATCATGGCCATGGTTCGATGAATTATGCGATGATGTCTTTGAAAACCACTAATAGACTTCTGTATCATCCAGAAGCGCACTACGATAAAGTAGAGTTCTGCCGTAAAGGTGTATGACTATAAGACCGGTGTCGTTGCGGCAACGGGCAAAAATAAACCATTTTCAAAAGTGCCGGATCATATGCCCATGAATGATGCAGATGAATTTGATAATCTCGATGAAGAAGAAGACGAGGAAGAACAGAAAAAGCTGAAGGCGGCGCAGAAAAAGGCCAACCGCAAGTCGCTTTTAATGATGTCTGCACTTATCGGCGGGCCAGCAATTATCATTGCTACTTTATTCATTGGCAGTCATCTATTATTCACCAAATCAGCACCATCAGCAGTTGATATCAGCAAAGCGTATGAATTGCGCAAGCAATCAGGCATGAGTGTCAGCACCGCGTTAATGGGTGCCGAATTGCTGGGTGACGATTTAAAAGGCGCAGAGACAGACAACGCAACCAGTGACAATATGACAGCTGAAAATGCGCCTGATGAAAATATGATGCCTGACGAGTATCAATATTTTTCCTTTGTATTGGCCTTTACCACTAATTTAAAGAATAGCAAAAAGATGGTGTCTGTTGAAATAGCATGCGCCAAACTGGCCAAATATATTGAGGGTGATACATTTTTACTTGAGATGACCGATATGGAGCCTGCGTTCCGGTCAGTTCTGCTGGGGCATCTTAGCGAATTTCAGGAAACCGATCTAGATAGCGTGCCAAAACGCCAAGCCGCAACTGAAGTCTTACGCTTAGCCTTAAATGAAGAATTGTTAAAATATGATTACAATAGCCAGATAGATTCGCTTTACTTCACAAGTTTCCGTATTTTCTAGCTACGCTTTTGATCGTGCTGGTTTGCGCTTGAACAGAACAAATTCGCTTGGCGATGGTTTGGCTTCAACTGGTACGTCAATGGGGTCTGGTTCAATAACCGCATATGGCTTAATTGAGTCATCGTTAAAGGCGTCCATTACAGCACCAAAAACATCATCATTCTCAGTATTTCCGGCTTTTACAAGGTAGGTTGCTTTGCGGTCGTTTTTACGTTGCTGGCGCAAAGCGACAGAAATATTAGGCGCCGATGCTTTGCCAATTATGTTGGTGAATGAAAAACTCCTCTTGATCCAACTAAGCAAAGTTGAGGTTCCGGTTTTTACACCATTTTTCGATTTTTCAGTCCCCGAAACACTTTTCACAAAAAGTAACCTTCATTGGGTGTGACAATATCGGTAACCCGATCAGTAAATGCAGAGAATCACCCTGAAGTTGCAATGTCAAGGCTGTTGAGCCAACTTTGCGAATCGCAAAGGTCACGTGAGTCAGAATGTCGCACTTTTCAAAGAATTGTTACGAATCCTTGAATTAACCCCAATATGTTGATTGTCACGCTAGGCGCAAAGAATAAAGGGCATCGCAACAGCAACGCCCTTTATAAAAGGATAATCTCGTAAAGGTTGTTGAAATTTACATCACAAAACCCTGCTTTACTGAGTCGATACTAGAAAAGACCCTCAATTTGACCTTCGTCATTCAGCATGATTGACTCAGCTGAAGGAACCCGAGGCAAGCCAGGCATTGTCATGATCTCACCGCAGATAGCCACGATGAAACCAGCACCAGCCGAAAGACGTACTTCACGTACAGGCACGCTATGACCAGTTGGCGCACCACGCAGGTTAGGATCAGTACTAAAGCTATATTGCGTCTTTGCCATACACACAGGAAGATGGCCATAACCCTGTTCTTCCCACTGTTTGAGCTGATCACGAATTTTCTGATCGGCGATCACCTCTTCAGCTCTATAAATACGCTTGGCAATGGTCTCGATCTTTTCGAACAGTGGCATTTCATCCGGGTAGATTGGGGCAAAATTGGCCATATCAGCATCAGCGATTTCGGCAACGCGGATAGCCAGTGCTTCAGACCCCTTTGACCCATGCTCCCAATGTTGGGACACGATCGCTTCTGACCCCTGCCCAGCCACATAATCCTGTAATGCCTTGATTTCAGCATCTGTATCAGTAACAAAATGGTTCACTGCAACAACAACTGGAACACCAAATGACTTCAGGTTTTCGATGTGGCGTCCAAGATTTGGGCAACCAGCCTGAACAGCGGCGACGTTTTCCGCCCCCAGATCAGCTTTGGCAACACCACCATTCATTTTCATGGCACGCACAGTAGCCACAAGCACAACTGCACTTGGTGCAAGACCAGCTTTACGACATTTGATGTTCATGAATTTTTCAGCACCAAGATCAGCGCCAAAACCAGCTTCGGTTACCACATAGTCAGCCAGCTTTAGTGCTGTCGTAGTGGCAACAACCGAGTTACATCCATGAGCAATATTGGCAAACGGACCACCGTGTACGAATGCAGGATTGTTTTCCAATGTCTGAACAAGATTAGGCTGCATAGCCTGACTTAACAGCACAGTCATAGCACCATCAGCTTTAATATCACGGCAATAGACAGGGCTACGATCACGGCGATAGGCAACAATGATATCACCTAGACGCTTTTGCAGATCGCTAATATCAAGAGCCAGACAAAGGATCGCCATAACTTCTGAAGCAACAGTAATATCAAAGCCAGACTGGCGCGGGAAACCGTTTGAAACACCACCAAGGCTGGTAACAATATCGCGCAGAGCCCGGTCATTCATGTCAACAACACGACGCCATGCTACACGGCGCTGATCGATATCCTGCTCATTACCCCAATAAATATGGTTGTCAATCATAGCTGACAGAAGATTATGCGCCGAGGTGATCGCATGAAAATCACCTGTAAAATGCAAGTTCATTTCTTCCATTGGTACAACCTGAGCATAGCCACCACCAGCAGCGCCACCCTTCATACCAAAACAAGGACCAAGCGACGCTTCACGGATACAGACCATCGCCTTTTTTCCAATGGCGTTAAGGCCATCACCAAGACCAACAGTGGTGGTGGTTTTACCTTCACCAGCCGGCGTCGGGTTGATCGCTGTCACCAAAATCAGCTTGCCGTCAGTGCCACCTCTTTTAGAGGCAATAAATTCAGCCGATACTTTGGCTTTATCATGACCAAACGGCAAAAGATCCTTTTCAGGAATGTTGAGCTTTTTACCAATCTCCTGGATTGGCTGCATCTTTGCTTCACGTGCAATTTCGATATCGGTTTTATAAGTCATCAGGGGTCTCTCAACTTCTAATCAACGTTGCCAGCTTGCGCCAATATAAGGGCAGGCTAAAATGGGGTTTGTGGGTTCTAATATATAGAATTCAGCCAATGGATTATCACAAATGCGAAGCCATTTTTGGCAGATCGTACATATCAACGTTCATAAATTAATGAAATATAACAGGAGCCTTTTGAAATTCAGCTTCACATGCGCATGGCATGGACTGATTGGCTCCTGTTATATAATCGTCATATGGCTTAGCCAAGCTCTTCGAGCTTGCGCTCCCATTTCATGGCCTTGGCGAATTTACGTAATTCGTCTTCAGGCATGTTAATGGTGTTTTCTGGACCAGGATAGTTTCTGGTCTTAACATCATTCATATATCTTGTGATGACGTCTTCCATGATCGGGATCAAATCTGTGTAAATCCGCGAATGCTTTGGTACATGCTCTTCCCAGAGATGGAACAAGTCAGATGAAATAATGTGCACACCATCTGCACAATTACCTGCACCAAGGCTGATAACTGGAACAGGCAAAGTTTCTGCAAGATATTCAGCAACTTCTGATGTTGTCACTTCGCAAAGGATTGAGAAGCAGCCAGCGTCATACATCGCTTTGGCATCGTCAACAAGTTCCTGAGCACGGGCAGCGGTTTTACCTTGTGCGATAAAGCCACCAAGCTGTGGCATGCGCATCGGGGTGATACCAATGTGACCCTGAACTGGGATACCTGCATTCACAATCGCTTCGATAGCTGGCACGTGATGGCGGTTACCTTCACACTTCATGACTTCGGCGTTTGCCTCATGTACAAAGCGACCTGCATTTTCAACAGCCTGCTCTTTTGAAACATGAAAACTCCAGTAAGGCATATCGACCATGCGCAAACCATATTGTGACCCACGGTCAATGGCCTGTGACATCATCATGACCTCATCAAAGCTGACTGAAACAGTGCTTTGGTGTCCAAACAGGATCATGCCACCTGTGTCTGATACACAAAGAATGTCCATACCCATACGATCCGCCACAACGGCTGTCCGGTAATCATATGCGGCAAGCTGTGTAATCGGCTCACCTTTTTCCATTTTTTTGAGTAGTGTTTTATAGGTCACTTTCCTGCGTGGCGGTGTATCTGACATTTCTCTCTCCTAATATCCCTAAAAGTAAATTTTACGTTTGTTATGGTGTTTAATTTATTCCCATTTTTACGTTACAATTTTATTGGCTTTGATATAAGAGAAACTGTCAAATAAATGGCTGACACCTATTAGATATGTGGCATTGGCTATGTTTCAGGGGGGCTGTTAGGAGGCATTAATTCGCGTTCTTAACGCAGTATATCAGCGAAAAGAAAACCACCAACCAGAGTCAGAACAATGGCAACAATTATTTTTAATGTTGCTGTTGGTAACCTATGTGCAACCTTGGCACCGATCAAGCTACCTGACGAAATACCTACCGCAAGACCTATAGCGATCATCCAGCTGAAATTACCAGCCATCAGGTTAGCCACTGTTGCAAATGTGGCTATGGGAAGCTGAATAGCCTGGGACAGGCCGATCGCAATCAGCACTGGCAAGCGAAGCCACATCAAAAGCGGCACCAGTACCAGAGGCCCACCAGTACCTGTCAGCGAAGACAGAACACCTGTAATCGCACCTATACCAATCAGAGGCGTGGTGCCCAGAGTCGGGGTATCACTATGATCTGTCTTGACTCCACCGCGGAGTGTTTGCACCCCAGACAGCACGGCTAGGACACCGATCAAGGCTTTTAGGTAATCACCATGAACAATCGCAACAAGCCAGCTTCCTAGCAAAGCACCAGGAGCCGCCCCAATAAACAATATAAATGCCATCGACCATTGAATTGATTTGCTTTGGGCATAAACAAAGGTGCCAACAAGACCCGATATAATATAGGCAAACATGGCGGCAGAAATCGCCAGCTTGATATCAACACCACCAAAATATACCAAAAGCGGTACCAGCACGACCCCGCCGATACCTATACAACCAATAAGCGCGCCTGCAACGAAACCACAGGCAAGATACATCGTAACAACTGACAATAAGGTTGTTTCAAGTTCCACGTGTTGTCCTCAAACCTAACGCCAAAATCTAGAACAAGGAATATTTAACCCACCGGTTTGACAGTTTAAAAAGCCTAATCTATTGCCACTTTTTGATGCTTAACGCTACCACCAGACCAAGGACAAGTCCTGCTTATACTGCGGTTTATGCAAGAAAGAATACTTGCCTCTATTAATAAATTCACAACGGCTATAAATAAAACATTTACTTTTAGCTTTGATCTATAAAAAAACAGGTATACGGTGAAAAAATATAGAGAACGGTTTTGTTAAAGCGTCTTATTAATAGATAGCGTCAAACCAGTTAGAGTTATGGAGGGGTGTCTAATGTTTTTAAAACAACTGGAATATCTTGTTGCCGTCATCGAAGAAAATCATTTTGGGCGCGCAGCAGCCCGCTGTAATGTCACACAGCCGAGCCTTTCAAACGGTATTAAGCAACTAGAACTTGAACTTGGTGTAACCCTTTTTAAACGTGGCCGTGGCCAACGTCTTTACGGCATTACCGCCGAAGGTGAAAAGGTTGCCTCATGGGGACGTCTTATAATTGCCAATTTCTCTGCGCTTAGTAATTCGATTGCTGAAATGCAAGGCAACCTGCATGGCAAATTATCGATTGGCGCAATGCCATCCATGTCGCCTGTTCTGCCTATTATTCTTCAGCGCATTCGCAAGGCATATCCCGGCTTGTCTGTGGATGTACGTTTTGTCGGCAATGATGAAATCAAGATCGGACTCGATAATTATTCATTGGACTGCGCTATCACCTATGTTGACGACGCCGACGCGCTTGGCTGGTGTAACGTATTGCCTGTCTTTACCGAAACATGGGGACTATTGGTTCCTGACTCATTTGAGTTTGAGGATGTAGAAGAAATCACCTGGAAAGATGCAGCAAAGCTGCCTTTCGCCCTGTTGCGCCAATCAATGCACGAACGCCGGATCATTGACAGTACCTTTTCGCTGGCTGGGTGCGAAGTTGTGCCAAAAATTGAGTCAGAATCCATTCTTCATCTTATGTTTCAGACGCAATATACAGAATTATGTACCGTTATCCCATATCACTTTACGCGTATGCCCGGATTGCATGAAGGTACCAAGGTGCTATTGCTGAAGGATCCTGTTGTTCGTAAAGAAGTTGGGCTTTTCTGGGTTAAAGCCGAAACCGAAATGCCAATGTCACGAATTGCTGTTGAGATTTCAAAGGAGCTTAGCGACTCAGGTGAATTACATAACTTCCTGTATGGTCCAAAACAAATCATGGTTGGTGATGACGAGGATAATCAATCCGATGGTTATGCCGCGATCAAGGAAGCTGCCGGACTGGACTAGCCAGCTCACATCTTCCAACATGGCTCTATACTAATTTTGCTAGACCTGTTTATCGAAAATGGGATCACAGCCTGTCATTTCGGCTCGCATGACTGTCATGTTCTTGAACATTATCCTGTCGCCAAATCTAACTAAGCTATTATCTGAAGCCTAGTTACCAATCAATTATTCAAGCTTGTTACCCACAAAAAAGGGCTGGTGTTCGAAAGCACCAGCCCTTTTTTATATATGTCGGATATTAGTGCTATTCAGCAGCAACAACCATGTCTTCTTCAACCGCATGCCCAAGTGGGTTTTCCGGGCTTACACCCAGATGCTTTCCCCATTCGGCGTAATAATGCCGCATACCGACTTCATCATGAATTGTTCCACCTTCATGACGGCCATGCAGAATTCTGCGTGCTTCAGTACCTTCACGCATGGTTGTTCCCTGACCAGCAACGCCAATCAAATCTTCATGCAAGTTACGTCCAAACGGACCCCAGATTGAATTATGATGCTCAATTCTAGTCGCACGCTCTTCAGGGGTGTCTTTCTTCAAACCATAACCACGGAATTCGATCAAAACTTTGTTTGGACCAAGTGGTGTTACTGAGTCACTGCGATAGGCACTGCCTCTCAGGTTGAAGTTAAAGCCTGGGAACAGGTCAACCATGTACCACTGGTTAGGTGGCAGATTCGGGAATGACAATTCGCCTCTATCTTCAAAGCCTTCATATTCTTCATACTGCACGGTAAAGCTGCTTACATTCACATGCCCATTATCAAATGGAATGTTTTTACGTGCGAAATACGCATCGTTGAAGCCTGTTACACGGTTATGGTAGTGCATGAAGTCATGATAGAACTCACTATTGGTGTCGTGCCATAGCTTGTAGTTCGTATCAATGATTGACTTATGATAATGGAAAACTTCCATTTCTTCGGTATCAATCGCTTCAGCGATGCAATCAAATGCACCACATGTCCACTCATCAATGCTCTGCGATGGGTTTGGATCTAGTGTTACCCAGACCATACCGCCATGCTGCACGGCACTATGCAATTCAGTCAGGCCATCGACTGAAATGCCATTACCTGTCAACCTGTCCATTTGTGGGCAAAGATAGGCTTTGATCCCATCACCATGATTTACGGCAACAACGTTTTGGAAAGCAATCTGGCTGGTTCTGAAATCGCCTTTATTTGCCATTTCGCTTTTGTGACACATTGGCACCCAAACTTTGGCAAAGATGTGCTCGATTTCCTGCTCATAAATCTCATAGTTATTGTAACATTCACTTGAGATATACTCAATTTTTGGTGTGGCTAACCATTTCTTATGATTTCTTGGTGGCATTAAACCCTCCATCAACGACTGGTAATATATTTAACTGCAGATACTTTCGGGCTTTTGAGCATGAAGTGTCAACAATTTCGTTCTTATATTTGAGAATTGTCTAATAGCCAGAGGCTATGAAAAACATATTTTTCCAAAGCGCAATAATACCTCTAATCCAGAGGTCACATCACTTTTGGTCTAGCCTTGCTACGAAAGACAAGATTTTGCATCCTGTAGCAACTGATTAATGACAGCAGCGTCATCCATATTATTCTCAGACATTTTATTCAAAGACAATAAATTCGCCGCTTCAAAATCAAGTACATGCTTGTTTTTTGATGATTCTGGATAGTTTTTGCTAACAAAGAAAAAAGGTGCTGGCCGCAGATCATCGCCAAGGCTCATACCAACCAGAATATTTGCTTGTTCTGCCGGCTTAGTCAAAATCTCAAAACTCAGCGTAAAATTCTCTGGTTTGCAGGATATCGCCCCTATTTCTGAAATAGCATCATCACTATCAGCTAGATTTTTTTGCACCTGCGACAAGATACTTTCGGCAATGACTAAACAATCATGCATCGCTTTTAGCTCATTAGCTACAGCTGGGGCGTCATGCTCATCTGTATCACCTAGAAAAAAGTCTTTCGATTCAAATGGAAGTTCAATCGTAAATTTGGAACGGTCACGGTCGCGGTGTAAAAGTTCAACAAGATACCACGCTTCAGCATAGGCTGGTGTGCGGTCATCAAACCAAAAACTATGCCTAACCTTTTCACCATTCTCACAAAAATAGATTTCCAGCTTGGGAATGCTGAGACCAATTTGAAGATCACCATCAAAAACCTGCGTGCAAAGCGTCTCACGATCACGTTGCCAGTGCATGTCTAAATGCTTGTTTTGGGGTAGCGTATCGAGATAACTATGTGCACCCCTAGCCATCCAAAACACCGCATTATGTGCCTCATACCGCGCTTTTTTATAATCTGGGCTGGTAAATGTTGCGATATCTGGCCAGTTATAGGTCAAGCGATTCTCCACAAAAAAAATGATAAATTTTCAGCACAAATGGTTCAGGACGACGCGACTAGTATTATTGCGAATTGCCGTAATACAAGGTCACAACATGGACAGCTTCGGCAAAGAACAGCCATCTTTCCATCACAAGCCCGACAGCAAGGCTGGCGGTCGCAATTGAGGCAAAGAATAATGGTTCAGTCATTCCAAGGCTCAGCACCATGCAAACGGCTGGCACGATAAAGCATAGCAATGTAGATAGCATCCGCATCTGGCGGCTATGTTTACGAGCCACAGCATAACCCATTTCCCGCATGACATAGTTCGGTTGCGTATGCGCAGGTTCAATCTGACGGATTTTACCCTGACCTTTTAAGCCAATAGCCTGTTCAACTGTATAGCCGATCGGCGTTCTATCGATCTTGACCCAATAAAGCCATTTAGCCACCATTGCTGTGGCTGCCAGCATCAAGGCAAGACCAAGTGCCGAGCTGTTAACCTGTTTAAAAATCGTCAATAGCAAAACTTGTAAGATCGCCCCACTAGCAAGGGCAATGATAATGTAATTAGGCGCTGTCATCTTTTGGTTCCACGCACTGATTGTGCGCAAAGAAGCATAGATCATACCTGTGCAATACACGGTTACAACTGACAGGATACCAGTGAGCAAGGCAACATAAGGCACAAAGCCATCAAGTTTGCCAAAGAAAACCCATGAAATGCCAAATATGCCAGCTGGCACATAAGTTAAGATGGCAAAAACGCCTTCGCGCGACAACCATGATGTCCGCCATTGCGAAACAGCACGCCAAGAGCGCTCAGGATGGCCAAGATGCGCCATTGACGACAGCAAGCCTATGGTGATTAACCCTAGCGAAAGCGCCATGCTGACAAAGCCATAAACCGGGCTTTCGGGCAAAACGCCCATAAAACAAGCTAGCGAAATCAGCATCAACAGCCCATAGCCGGCACCTGATGCTGTGGTAAATAGAATAACAGAATAAGCGGGATGCATCTTTTTGTCCTCTTATCGGCTGAGCTTGCGGTCAGCCCAGGCAAAGAATTTTTCGGTCTTGCTACCATCACTGGCGCTGACTGTTTCCTTCAATGCTACGGGTGTTGACGTCACCGCATCACGGCGTTTACGTGGTGGCAAATATTTATTCACAGGCTTATAGCCAAATTCTTCGAGTAGGTTGAAACCTTCGCGCTCGGCAACAAGTTGCGACACTGCGCTGTCTGGATCACCCAGATCACCAAAATGACGGGCACCTGTAGGACACGCGCGCACACAGGCTGGCTGACGATCCTCAGGCTCAAGGTTTTCGTTGTAAATACGGTCAACGCATAATGTACATTTCTTCATTACACCATGGGATGGATCATATTCACGCGCACCATAAGGGCATGCCCACGAACAAAGTTTACAGCCAATACAGGTATCCGGGTTAACCAGAACGATTCCATCTTCTTCACGTTTATAACTGGCACCTGTTGGACAGACTGTCACACAGGCTGGTTCTTCACAATGCAGGCATGAACGAGGAAAATGAACTGTCCGGCTTTCCAGACCTTCGCCAAGCTCAAAGCCATGCACACGGTTGAGCCACGCGCCTTGAGGGTCCTGCCCATAAGGATCAATATCGGTCAAAGGTGCCGAATAACCTGAGGTATTCCACTCTTTACAAGACGTCACACAGCCCTGACAGCCAACGCAAGTATCAAGGTCGATAACAAGGCCAAGCTTTTTCTTGGTTGTAGCAGGAAGCGATGTCATGATTTTGACCCCTTGTTAAATTGCGTGCCATACGCCAACACATCAGGTAACGGCGCGTCAGACCGCGGCTTGAACGGCTCAAAATAAGGCTCAGCTGTACCTGCTTCATCAGGTAACGCCTTGCTGATTTTCACCCGCAAATCGTACCATGCTGCCTGTCCCGTCACGGGGTCACTATTTGAATAGCGATAACCACCTTCACGGGCTGGCAACAATTCCGAAATCAGATGGTTAAGCAAGAAGCCCTGCTTCATCTCCGGTGCATCCTTATCAAGGCCCCATGCGCCGCCACGCTTACCAATCGCATTCCATGTCCACAATGTATCAGGGTTACAGCCTTCCATCAGGCTTACCTGACATTTGACACGACCAATGTGGCTTGTAAGCCACACCCAGTCATCATCGTGTATATCAAGCCCTTCGGCCTTTTCACGATTCATGTACAGACGGTTTGCGTTGGTGATCTGACGAAGCCAAGCATTCTGTGATCCCCATGAATGGTACATATGCATGGGTCGTTGGGTAATCGCATGAAATGGGTAATCGTCTTTAATGACCATTTCACCTTCAAAGGTCGGATACCAGAACGGCAAAGGATCAAAGAAGGAAATAATCCGTTCACGATGCGAATCTTCAGGCTGGATATCGCCATGACCTTGCGCTGCAAGACGGAATTTCTGCAATGTTTCACTATATAGTTCAAAGACGATTTGATCTGTTGAGCCATTAAACCCAACCGATTTAGCCCAGTCCAGATAGGCTTTGTTCGCATGTTTGTAATAGCGCATTTCTGGCTCAAGTTCATGCGCGTGGAAACAGCCATTATCAATATATTCCTGCAACTGATTCTGGTTTGGCTCGCCAACGCCATATTTAGAACCATCTTCACCACGCCATCCAGCAAGAGGGCCAATGCCCGGCGCACGCTGATGATTGGTAATGTAATCTGCATAGCCGCCTGGATATTTGGCCGTGCCATCTTCATTTGTCATCCCTGGCAAACCAAGGCGAGCGCCAAGATCAAGCATCACCGTTTGGAACGGACGCACATCACGATCTGGCTCGATGACAGGCTGGCGAATGGCATCGTTAGCAGAATCAGGATCTGAGATCGGTCGATCCAGCATTGAAATACAATCCCATCTTTCAAGATAGGTTGTATCCGGCAGTATCAAGTCAGCATAAGGCACCGTTTCCGAATAAAACGCATCCGAATAAATGATTTTTGGAATGACATATTCGCCTGTATCCGGGTTTTTGGCCGTCAGGTGACGCAATGTATCAGGCACATTCATCGACGAATTCCAGCCCATATTGGCCATATACATAAACAGCACATCAATATTATACGGATCCATCGAACCCGCATTATTGATGACCATATGCATAAGACCATGCGCTGAAACCGGCGCATCCCAAGAATAAGCTTTGTCGATACGCAATGGTTTTCCATTGTCATCGACAAGCAAATCTTCAGGACCCTTTACAAAACCAAGAGGCGGTCCCGGAAGAGGGGTGTTTGGCTTGACCTGATCAACTTTACCCGCAGGACGAATGCCTGGTGGAATCGTTTTTGGATAAGGCGGCTTGTAACGAAAGCCACCTGGGCAATCGATTGATCCCAGCAAAATCTGTAGAAGGTGTATCAAACGACACGTATTAAAGCCGTTTGAGTGCGCCGAAATTCCGCGCATCGCATGCATTGATACCGGACGTCCGATCATCTTGTCATGTTTGCGGCCAGCCCAGTCAACCCATGGCTGATCGATAACGATTTCACGCTCGAAAGCAGCTTCGGCAAGTTCACTTGCAATCCGTTTAATTGTATCAGCTGGAATGCCGATTTCATCCGCGACAGATTCGGGTGCAAATTTATTGTCTAGAAACCGTTCGGCAATCAGTGACATTACAGGCACGGCCTGCGATCCGTCCGCTAATGTGAAAGAACCGTTCAAAGCTGGATCAATATCAAGTGTATTGGCACCAGCAGCCTTGTTTTGGTTTTTATCCCAGGCCAGCGGCTCGCCATCTTTGTCACGCGCAATCAGTCCATCATCAGCACCACCTGGATTCTGGATGACAAGCCAATGTGAATTTGTGTAACGCACAAGATAATCAAGATCGACCTTGCCAGCTTGCATCAGTTCATAAATCAACGCTGAAACGAACAGGCCATCACTTCCAGGCTTTACCCCCAGCCATTCATCAGCAATAGCGCCATATCCAGTACGAACCGGATTCACAGCAACAACCTTGACACCACGCTCTTTCAGCTTGCCAAGAGCTTTCTTGATTGGATTAGAACCGTGATCTTCGGCCACACCCCATAGCATAAAATATTCAGTTTTATCCCAGTCAGGCTCACCAAATTCCCAGAAAGACCCACCAAAGGTATATAATCCTGCAGCGGCCATATTGACTGAACAGAAGCCACCATGTGCGGCAAAATTAGGCGTACCAAACTGCGACGCCCACCAACCTGTTAACGCCTGACTTTGGTCACGACCGGTAAATAGGGCAAGTTTACGAGGGTCTTTTGCACGCACGTCGCCAAGCCAGCTTGACGCCAGATCCAGCGCTTCATCCCATGAAATTTCAGCAAATTCACCTGAACCGCGGGGGCCAACTCTTTTAAGCGGTGATGTCAACCGCGCAGGCGATACTTGGGTCATTATTCCCGAAGCACCCTTGCCACACAGAACGCCTTTATTTACGGGATGATCACGATTACCTTCAATATATCGCACCTGGCCATCTTTAAGATAAACTTTGATCCCGCAACGGCAAGCGCACATATAGCAGGTCGTGGTTTTAATCTCATCAGCAGGATTCGTTTGAAGATCGATAACAGGGTCGCTGTTATTTTCACTAATCGGTGCATCCATCTTAACTAACCCCCAAAAACATCATGTTTATCTATACGACTACACAGAACATATACAAAATTATCTTTCTATGTAACCCAGACAATCATCTGTTTTGTTTATAAAAACTGATGGCCTTACATCAATTATCCTGATTATAACATTATGTTTTTCCGTGATTAGCGTGGCATTACCCCTAATCAAAATCGTTGTCGTCATCGCCAAAGAATTCGTCATCATCGATGTCGTCTTCTTCATTAAAATCATATTCAAGCTGTTCGGTCACAAAAACCATAATATTGTCGCCATCGACTTTGGTGTCATAGGTTTTAAGCGGCAGTTCAGCTTCGTCCTGTAATTCCATTGTTTCAAGATCCCATGACCACAAATGCTTTGTGCATGTTAACTTGCAACCCAAAATTGTTCCAGACTCGTCTAAAGGCTCTTCCATATGCGGACAAATTGGCGGCAATGCTGTGAAACCGGCCTTATGGTGTGCAACCACAAGAGGGATTCCACCACCAACACTTGCCCAAAGTTTTTTTATCGTACCTGGTGGCACTTCACTCGTAGCACAAACTTTTATCCAGCTCATTGTAATGGTTTCCTTCCAAAATTTAGCCTAATCTTTCGCTTTGGCTTGCACCACAAGCATCCTTGGATCAACGACTAGATCGGCCAATGAGACCCTTTGTCCATACGACGGTTATCAAGCTTTGTTTCACGATTTACGAATTTTGCCACACCATCTTTGATCGTGAATTTGTCGTGATATTTGCCAACCACAAACAAACGACTTTCACCCGAATCAAGATGCGCATTGATGCCATCAAGCATATTTTGATAAACAACAACCGAACTAACAGCTTCAGCTGTTTTGCCATCATCAGCGATATCAACTGTATAAACAGATGTATGACGACGAAGCGGTGAGTGGTCTGTATTATGCTTTGGTAGCATATCCATAAGACCTTGTAGCTCTTTCTTATCGCCAGAAAAATAAATCATCTCTTTATTAATTTCTGGGCTGAACGATGTTATTGAATAGTGAAACGAATCATCACAAAGCTCGAACCAATCACTCCAATTAAGCTCATCTAAAGCTAGTGCTGCCTTGTAGATAGTTCTCTCTACCTGCTTTTCCATATCTTGTCCCATTGCATCTCCTCTCGCCATATTATGGCTCTTTGATATTGTTATTTGGTCTTAAAAGCTCCGTTAAACGAGAGCATTGAAATCATAAGTTTTTCTAAACTTAGCTTGCAATTTGTTATTTAAAATCAGGGCTTAAGCAGATCCCTAATTACACCTTTTTAGAAGTTGTCCTGATCTCTGTTTCAAAATTTATAGCCTGCCAATTATCAATCAATTGGCGAAAACGACACGTCAGAAATAAGTTCAGGATCTGGTGAAACGTTGGTATCCATACATTGTTTGGCCATCATGTAGGTAGCTGGGTCGTTGAAAACCTCAACTGCAACAAGCTGTTTTTGCCTGTAGCTCCAGAAAGAAATTCCACCCTCGCGGCTACCTAGTCTGGTGACCTGATAAACATCTTTATCTCCCACTGGAACAACGCCAACTGATTGCAGGTTGGCATCGTACTGATCCGACCAGAACCATGGTGTCTGAATTGTTGGTGGCGCAACTTGCATCAATGTCGAAGCAGCTATGGCAGCGGTTTCTTGTGCATTGTGAACTGATTCAATAGCTATTGCAGAACTGCGTTGCAAGGCAACATCGCCAATGGCCAAAACATCCGGATGGCTAGAATACATCTGGCTATCAACAAGAATGGCACCACCATCTGCACGCTGTGTTTCAATGCCCGCATCATTGGCTAATTTGCTGTCAGGCAGGACACCAATACCAACAATAAGCATGTCACCAGTTAAAACGGTTCCGTCGGCAAGCTTGACGCCACTAAATGCGCCATTGTCTTGCATAATATCTTCAACACCGATACCGGTCGATACAGTCACGCCATGGCTGGCATGAAGATCCGACAAATATTCGGCTGTAGGTTCACTAGCAACGCGCGCAAGAATTCTATCTGCAGCTTCGATAACGTTTACCTCAATACCCTTTTTCCGGAAAGACGCGGCCACTTCAAGACCAATATACCCCCCACCAATGATGATCGCTCTTTTGGCATCCTTCATCTTGTCACGAATAGCGATCGCATCTGCAGGTTGCCTGAGGATAAATGCATTTTGCATGCCCTCAGCACTAGGCAACATACGCGGCACTGCCCCACTGGCCAGAACCAGCTTGTCAAAATGAACCTGCTCGCCACCTTCCAGCAGCAAATATTTGCTATCTAAATCTATTTTTTGAACGTTGGTCTTGGTTCTAAGAGCAACATCTTGATCTTTGTACCATTTTTTCCGCTTCAAAAGAAAAACTGGATTTACCTTTTCTTCGTCATCAACCAAAAATGCTTTCGACAGTGGCGGACGCTCCATTGGCCCCCCACTTTGACGATCAAGAATGGTTATACTTCCCTCAAACCCGCTTTTACGCATCTTATCGGCAAAATTGATACCTGCGTGACTTGCCCCTACAACCACAACACTATAGCCAGTTTTATCAGAGCTTTCTTTTGAATCAGTATCAGAAACCGATGGCGCATCAGCATAAGTCTTGTTCAGATCCTCAGGATGACGCTTCATCCAGCGTCCCCACTCGTTATAATATTGCTTTAAAGACTGCTCGTCTGGAGCTTCGGATGTGCTGGCGTCATCACCACGAAGATATGAACCACCAATGGTAAATGGGCTCCAGATTGAATTATGGTGCTTTACGCGGGCATTGCGCACTTCATCGCTGTCGCTTTTGAGGCCAAGGCCACGATATTCGACCATCACTTCATCAGGACCAAGCGGCGTGATTGTGCTGACACTCAACGCTGACCCATGTAAACTGAAATTAAATCCAGGGAACAGATCAACCATAAACCATTGACCCGGCTTCATCTTTGGAAAGGTCAAAGATTCCTGACCATTGCCTTCTGCACCAAAGGTACCAGCGACGGCATGACCATATTCAAAATCAGCTTTTCTTGTTGAAGACAGCGCCGAATCACCACTTTGTCTCATAAAATCCTGATGGAACTTTATTGTTCTATCGTGGTTAAGCTTGAAATTGGTGTTCAGAATTTCCTTGTGATAGTGAAAAACCTCTAATGGCTCATCGTCGATGGCGTCGGCAAGCACTTTCAAAGGTGCGCCAACCCAATCATCAAGCGAGACTGATGGTCGGTCATTCATATTCACCCACACAAAGCCGCCATATTTTATTTCACAGCGCAACCGACGCAGGCCAGCCTCTTCTTTTGAAAAACGATCCTGATAACCTTCTTTTTCTCGCGCAACATAAACACAGTTGCCCTTCATATCGAACTGCCAAGCATGGAACATACATGTAATTCGCTTTGGATTGCCCGATGCCTGTCCTTCCAGAAACGTACCTTGTGGTCTGCGCTCAATTAACATGCCGCGATGCGGGCACACATTAAGATAGGCGTGAACCTTGTTATCGGCCGCTCTAAGGATGATGATGTTTTCGTTACCTATACTTGAGGTACGGAAATCATAAGCTTCGGGAAGCTCGGATTCGTGACAAACAGGAACCCATACATTTTTAAATATTTTTTGCTGTTCTTCAGTTGAAATTTTACTGTCCGAAAAAATCTTCTGATCAATCCAGTCGCTGTGAGGCGCTGATGAATTGTCGGCCTCTTGAGTATGATTGATTGTTGGCATGGCTTCCGCTTCCCGTTTTACTTTGTATTCAGTAAATTTTTTATAACTTTAAATTAACTGTAACAAATAAGAAAATGACAGTGTAGCCAACAATCGATTGCATTGTTCTATCACTTGATCGAAGCACCCAATAAAGATATGACTTGATAGTTGGGCGTTATAAACCTTTACTTTAATCAAGATCATGCAAATAAAAATAAAAAGCATGTTTATTGGGGAAGGATTATGGGTACTATGCCTATTATTAAAGCTAGTATAGCTGTAATATATGTGTGTGCGTTTACATCACGTCTTCCCCGTTTTTCAAAAATGGGAGGAAAGTATGACTTTCAAGCTATCTAAGACTCTTGGAGCAATTGCGGTTGGCGCAATGGCAATGTCCCCAGTAACAGGTATGGCAACTGTAGATTTCGGCAATGACGGCGAAGCAGTTGATCTCGTAATTGGATATCAGCCTTATTATACAGAATCATGGACTGGTGTTGTTAACAACGGCAAGGCATTCTGGAAGAACCACCTACCTGCTGGCTCAACCGCTGATTTTCAGGTTGGCCTTCAGGGATCAGTTATCGTGAACGCCATGGCTGGTGAAAAGCAGCACATTGGTTACATGGGTGACATGCCAGCGATTGCATCTACATTTAAAGTGATCCCAGAGCGTGGCGGCACAGACATTCGTATTGTTGCGGCTCTTGGCACTTCAATGCAGCAGTGTAACATCTTCCTCGTTCGTAACGATGCACCTGAGTTCGCTAACGGTAGAGACGCTGTAAAGTGGATGGATGGCAAAATTACATCTGCACCACACGGCGCATGTACTGACCGTTTTGCCCAGCTCGCATTTGCCGAGTCTGGCATCAAGCCAAAGAAATATCTGAACCAGAACATCGAAGTTATCACTACTAACTTCCGCGCTGGTAAGTTGGATGCAGCCGCTATCTGGGAGCCAACAGCTTCAAAGATGGTTGCTTCAGGTATCGCCCGTCGCGGCGCTTCAGGTATCGACTTTGGTGCACTTGACGGTGCTTTCATGGTTATGTTGAACGATCTGATCGAGCAACGTCCTGATGCAGTTACTGGTTGGTTGAACGCCGAGCTTGACGCGCAGATTTTCGTAGCTGATCCAGCTAACGCAGATGCTGTTGCAACAATGGCTGAGGCTCAGACTGAGCAGATCGACAAGTCAATCCTGAAAGCGTCTTTGTATGACAGCCCAATCGCTGGTTCAAACAAGCTGACTTTGGACTTTGTTATCAGTGATCGCGCACGTAACCTGATGGCTGATGCTACAGCGTTCTTGTACTCACTGAAGAAAAAGCCTGCTGCGACACCAACAATCCGCTCAGGCGGTGTTATGCCACAGTTCGCTGAAGACGTTCTTCGTGCACGCGGTATGACGTCACCAGTTGGCGTTATCAACGCTAAGTAATCTGATGCATATCTAAAAATTAAGTCACCCTGAGAATTATTTTCTCAGGGTGATTTTTATAACCCATTATATTTATTTATTTATTTACTATCGACTATTCTTTATTGATTGCATCACTTAGTTGTTAAAAAAAATCTATTACTGAATCACTTTGATTGCGCGCGCAAAAGTGCGACATTTTGTATCGAGTTTTAAGAAGAATTTAAAAATGTAATTCTGGGAGTTCACAAAAATGGCCACACAACAAGTTGTTGCAGGACGTCAACGGCGTACCGAAGCACCCAAGGGATTGGACATGGTCCAATATCGAATTGTAAAGGCGTTATCGACGCCGACACCATATCTTACGGCCATGGGTGTAGGATTGTGGCTGTTTACCTATTGGGTGCTTTGTGAAGGGCTTGAAGTATGGCGCTTTACCAAGCTGCCTGGCCCTGTTGCTATATCAAAGGACTGGTTCTCACCAGAACCATTCCAAGGTATTTCGATTTTTACCCAAGAATATTACCAGCATATCTATGTTAGCTGCCAACGTATCGCCATTGCCTTTGCGATTGCGACCGGTGTTGGCGTTCCGCTAGGTTTGTTCATGGGCTGGTCTAAAAAAGTACGCGACTACGCCTTTCCGCTTTTGGAAATCTTCCGCCCAATCCCTATTCTGGCGTGGGTACCGCTATCAATTCTGCTTTTGCCAGGATTTGAAGGCCCGGTGATTTTCCTTGCGACTTTGGCGTCTTTGTTTGTGACAACCTTGAACGCTATGCTTGGTGTGGACTCAATCGATGATGATTATTTCCGTGCCGCTGGTTGCCTTGGATCAAGCAAATGGGACGTGTTCAAAAACGTCGTTGTTCCAGGCGCGTTGCCATACATCTTTACCGGATTGCAGATTTCGATCGGTGTTGCTTGGTTTTCGCTTGTAGCCGCCGAAATGGTGTCTGGTGACCTTGGCTTGGGCTATCTTATCGTCGATGCCTACATGAACAATGTTACCGTTCCAATGGTTATCGGGATGATTACACTTGGCTTTATTGGATATGTGACATCAGTCATGGTGCGTATTGTCGGTGACAAACTCATGCAATGGCAGGTACGCGAACTAGCACAACAGGATCGCTAATAGCGCCTCGTTACCGATTTAAAAAAGGATTTTAAGGTTATGACAAAACAAAACGCTTCAAAAAAAGGTGCGGCTGCCACAAAGGGTGCTATCAGCATTCGCAACGTGACCAAAATTTATGATCCTGAAGGGGTCAATGTTAAGGCTGTCGATAATTGTTCTATGGAAATTGCCGGTGGTGAAATCTGCATGATTGTCGGTCCGTCTGGCTGTGGTAAATCTACTTTGCTGAACGCAATTGCAGGTTTCCACTCAATTACCGAAGGCCAGATCGATGTTGACGGCGAAATGCTATGTGGTCCAGGCCGTGAAAAGGCTGATCAAGGTGCTGATCGTATGGTCGTATTCCAGAATGGTGCTTTGTTTCCATGGAAAACACTGGTCGAAAATGTTGCCTACGGACCAATGGTGCAAGGTGCGCTTAACAAGGCACAGGCAATGGACAAAGCGGGTACAATGCTTGCCGAAGCTGGCCTTGGTGACGTGATTAACAAATTCCCTGGCGAAGTGTCGTCAGGCATGAGCCGACGGGCAGAAATTGTGCGTGCTTTGATTAATGATCCAAAGGTTTTGCTTCTGGATGAGCCGTATCGCGCGATGGACGCATTAACCAAGCAAATCATGCATGAATCACTGCTTGAGACCTATGACAGAACTAAGGTCACAATCTTTTTCATCACGCATGATCTTGAAGAAGCCATTTTCCTTGGTGACAAAGCGCATGTGGTAACAACACGTCCGTGTCAACTCAAGAAAACTGTCGAAGTAAATATTCCGCGTCCTCGTTCATACGAAACGCAATCATCTGAAGCTTTCCGAGCCTTGCTGAGCGAAGTGAATGAAGCGGTCCACGAAGAAGCCGTCAAAGCCTTTCAGGCTGGCGAACGCGAGATGGCTTAGGCCACAAGATCGGAAAGGTATTGAATTATGGGAAATAGTACTGTGCAAAAACGTTCTAAACTTTCGAAAATGTTGCGAAGCACTGAATTGCGTCGCGGTATCATGGCTATCTTTGTGTTTTTGGTCATTTGGCAGTTTGGTGCGCTAATTGACGATTGGACAGGTTATGACATGCTTGGTATCGGCCTTGTGCCGCCGCCAATTGATGTTCTCATCACCTGGGGTGACGTTATTCCTAATATAGGCTATTGGCAAAGCTGGGTATCTAGCTTCCAACGTGTTCTAGCTGGGTTCCTCGTGGCCATGATTGTTGGTATTCCGTTTGGACTATTGCTGGCTGTGAACAAGTATTTCCGGGGAATTTTCTTTCCTCCATTTGAAATCCTGCGTCCAATCCCACCACTAGCATGGGTGCCAGCTTCATTGATTTTCTGGCCTACAAACGAAATGTCTATTGCGTTTGTGACCTTCCTTGGCGCGTTCTTCACCATCGTGATTAACGTTCTTGGGGGAGCGCGGGCGATTGATGTGCGTTATCTGCGTGCAGCGCAATCAATGGGTGCAAGTCAGTGGCATTTGTTCTCAAGAATCATTTTGCCCGGCACATTGCCATCAATCTTTACTGGTGCTGCCGTGGGTATGGGCATCACATGGGAAGTTGTGCTTGCTGCCGAGATGATTTCAGGCGGTGGCACTCAGGGTGGCGGTGGCCTAGGCTTCTTCATCTGGAGTTCGTATATGGGCGGTTCACTTGAACATATTGTTGTCGGCATGATTTCTATCGGAATCGCGGGCTACCTCTGTTCGAGTTCAATTCGTCAGTTAGGTATTTTATTCATGCCATGGCGTCGTCTGTTCTAGACAGCGTTTGTGAAACTAGGCAACAGAACAATTTAAGGTTACAGGGAGCATACCAATGTTGACCAATCGTAATTCCATCGCCCGCGCGGCTACTGCTGGCGGCGCTACCAAAGCAAAAAAAGCGGCAAAAAAGCCAGCAACAGGTAGCACGCTCGAACTAAAAAACGTATCCAAGGCATATGGTGAAGAATGGATGTCAGATCAGATTCTTGATAATCTGAGCTTATCCATTCCGCCAGGGGAAATGACCGTTATTGTAGGTCCGTCAGGTTGTGGAAAATCAACTCTGGTTAATTTACTTGCCGGCTTTGAAGAGCCTGACTCAGGCAAGATCACAATCGATGGTGATGAAATCACTGGCCCAGGTAAAGACCGGATGGTGGTGTTTCAGGAAACCGCACTGATCCCATGGCAGACAACATTTGAAAATGTTGTCTTCGGCCCTAAATTGCGTGGTGACTCAAACACTGCTGACCTTGAAGAAGAAGCCAAAAAGCTACTTATCAAAGTTGGTCTTGGTGAATTCATGACCAAGTTCCCTCTTCAGCTTTCAGGTGGAATGCAGCGTCGCGCTGAACTGGCGCGTGCGCTTATCAACGAACCTAAAGTGATGATCATGGACGAACCATTCCGTGGTCTTGATGCAATGTCACGTAGCCTAATGCAAGAGTTCTTCCTTCAGCTTTTCGAAGAAAACCGTCGTACGAACGTGTTTGTTACATCAGAAATTGACGAAGCTATCTTCCTTGCTGACAGCCTGATTGTTCTGACCAACAAGCCTACAAAAGTTGAAAAGATCATTGATATCAAACTTCCGCGTCCGCGTAATTACAGCATGCTGACCTCTGCCGAAGCGTTTGAATATAAGCGTGAAACAATGGCTATTCTGCATGACGAAGCGATGAAGAGCTTTGCAAACACATCTAAAGGCGTAGCTTAACAGCTACGCTTCAGGGCAACGACCATGCTGGACTTTCTATTTCTGATTTCAGCTAAACCGGTCGTTGTCACCCTGGCCACTATTGGGGCCATTCTCGCAACATTTTCAGCTGCGATTGAAAAATTCATTACTGATAAAAAAGCTAGTAATGATCCTAGTCAGGTAAATACAAATCATACCGCCAAACCCGCTCATAGTGCTGGGGACACCACCGATAAAAAAGAATCTCATCTGCCTCGATCATCTTTTGGAAGTTGGCTTAACCGATTGGGATATGGCATTATGGCCATAAGTGTCGTTTTGTTTATTATCGCTGGGTTTATTGTCGATCTTCGCGGGTGAATAGACTGACTAGTAGCCATAAAGTGTCGAAGCAGGATCATCGTGTTAATTGAAGCCCAAAATCTATCAAAAGCCTATACATCTAAGCCTGCAGCAAAGAATGTTTCATTCAGTGCAACAGCTGGCTCGATTATCGGTCTTCTAGGAAGCAATGGTGCTGGAAAATCAACCATAATGCGGATGCTTGTCGGCTCGCTAACGCCGGACGCAGGACAAGCCTTTATCAATGGTTATGATATTGTAACGCAACGTCGCCAAGCACAGCATCAGCTTGGTTATCTTCCTGAATCTGCAGTTGGGTTTAATAATCTCAGCGTATATGAATTTCTAGCCTTCACCGCCGAGGCGCGAGGATTTACGGGTCATCAGAAACGCACCCTGATCAATAATGTTTTCGACCAGCTTGACCTTGGCGGTGTGCGACATAAGCTTCTAGGCACCTTGTCCAAAGGTTGGCGGCAACGAAGTTGGCTTGGGCAAGCTTTGTTACACAACCCGCCAGTACTGATCCTTGACGAGCCAACCGACGGGCTGGACCCCAATCAGAAATCACAGCTTCGCGAAAAACTAAAAATTCTTGGCAAAACCAAAACAATCCTGATGTCCACGCATATTCTCGAAGAAGCTGAAAATATGTGCGCGCGTTTGGTCGTCATGCGTGATAGCCAGCTTGTTGCTGATGGCTCAACGTCAGAATTTGTTGATAAGAATGGCCGACTTGAAACCGCAATCCACGCCTTGACTGCACCAACTAGTGATGATTTGGGCAAAGATGATGCCCGTAATGAGATTGAGTCATGAACGCTACCCAGCCAAAAACATCACAAATGACCATGATAATGGCTGCCGCTAGGCATGAATGGCGACAATTGACCTATTCGCCTTTGACAATCATTTTTCAAGTTGGATTTTTACTAACACTGGCCACAGCTATTTTTGTGATTGGCGACTTTTTCACCACCGATTTGGTGGTCATGGATTTACAATGGACGTTTCTGCCATGGATTGCCAATGTCTTTATACCTGCATTGGCAATGCGTGCCTTTCATGGTCAGAATAACGAAGGTGCAATGGAACTAACCTTGTCTTTGCCCCTATCAACGGTCAGCATCACGGTTGGCAAATGGATAACTGGTAGCTTTATCCTTTTGATCACGTTGGCAATGACCTTACCCTTTGCTTTGACCATAGCCTATCTGGGATCACCTGACTGGGGCATAGTCATCGCTGGTTATATTGGCGCCAGTTTGTTGCTGTCATCTGCCTATGCTGTTTCAATGCTGGCCGCAGCCTTGTGTAGAGAACAGATTGCCGCTTTTGTTTTAGGTCTAGGTTTTTTGCTTCTCCTGATGTTGCTTGATTCTGGGCTTGGTGAATTGACGATATTACCACCTGCTTTGCAATGGGTTGCGGATACATTGTATTTAGCCAGCCCCCGCCATTGGCTTGATGAAATGGCGGATGGACGAATTGATCTTGCTGGATTGGTCTATTTCATGGCCCTAATAGGACTCTCACTTGCCGCGACAAGTGTTTTATTGGCGCGATTTCGACGCAATGCGACGCTGAATCTTGCCAGTATCTGCGCCCGCATTAGCTTAGTTGCTGGCGGCATTATCGCGATCATGGGCTTGTCTGGCCTGCTAACAAACGTTCCTATTGCACTTGATCTGACGCAACAGAAAAGCTTTAGCCTGCATGCCGAAACAATACATATAGTCAAACAGACCAGATCAGCTTCAAAAACACCAATTGAAATCAAATTATTCTACAACAAGAATGAAACGCCTGTTCCAGCACGTATTCGACAGCATGTCCGGCGTGTTGAAAGTCTGCTTGACCAGTTCGAGAGTTATGCAGAAGGCGGTATAAAGATCAGCAAAATCACTGTTGAGCCTGATACCATAACCGAAGAAAGTGCAATTCTTGATGGTATTCAGCGGGTGCCCATGTCATCTGGTGACAGCCTATATTTTGGGGCAACCTTTCAGCTTGGCGATAGACATGCCGCCATATCTTATTTTGATGAACGCCGCGCTGAATTGCTGGAATATGATCTTGCACTCGCTGTCAGCAATCTGGCACGCAAGACAACACCCAAAATCGGTATCTTGTCATCTTTATTCATTCCACGAAATGTTAAAGAGCCACGTCCCGGCCTCGCCATACTTGAAGAACTGAAAAATCAGTTTGATATTGCCATTATCCCCTATTTTGGGGATAGCTTGCCCAATGATCTGGATGCATTACTTGTTATTGACACACCCGTTCTAAAAACGGACATGCTACGCTCGATTGACGCCCATGTGATGGCAGGCAAAGGCTTGATGGTCATGGTTGATCCGCATCAACGTCTGAACCGTGGAAATGCCAAATTAGAGTCAGCACCAATCAGCCAGACCAATATCTTTACAATAAACGATCTGCTAGCCGCCTATGGCATCCGCTTTGATCAAAGTCAGGTTATTGGCGATAACACCATGGCAGCGACTGTTGTGGGGAATGATGGCAATCAGATTAATTATCCTTATTGGCTTCGTGTAAGGCGTGATGCGATTTCTACCACCCACAGCACCACCGCCGATTTAAACGAACTGCTTTTTGCCGAAGCTGGTTATTTCACTCTGTCACGCCCTGACAATAGCGATCTGACAATATCAAGTCTGATAACCACCAGTATCGATAGTGGATCACAAGACCGCAAAGTATTTCGTACATCTGCTCCCGACCAGCTTGCTGCTAGTTTCAAGGCTGATGAAGGCGGCGCGCGATCTGTTGCCATCCACATTGCTGGCTCGTTGCCAACGGCCTTTGGTGGCGATTCTAGGGCTGTTTCTGCGTCTGTTTTTGCAATAGCTGATACGGATTGGATTTATGATCCCATGAGTTTGCAAGGGTCAGGCGAAGGCGGGGCTGAATTTTTGCGCCCTCTGAATGATAACTTTGCCTTTATGGTGAATATGGTTGAGTTTCTTGCAGGTGATAGTCGCCTGCTTGGTATCCGGTCACGCGGCAATCTGGTACGATCTTTCACGCTTGTTGAGACTATGATGCGCGATGCCCAGCAAGTGTATAAAGATACCGAAGCCAATTTCATCAACCAAATTGCCAAAGTCGAAGGTAGCATTACCGAAGTTCTGAGCATCACAGGTGCCAAATCAGTTGATGAACTTCCAACCAATTTGCAAAATCAGATACGTGACCTGCAAACCATGCTTTTGCCCCTGCGCCAGAAATTGCGGCAAATAAGGCGATCAATGCGGCAAGATGTTGAACATCTGTTCCAGCAAGCGACCATAGTCAATATTGTCGCGGGGCCGCTTCTGGCGCTTATGCTAAATCTGCTATTCTGGTACCGCCGCAAACAAAGCTAGGCAAGAAAGCGTCACGTTACTCTGTAGCCCGTGACACTATCATAACCAAAACATCAGTGGGTAAAATTCAATTAACTGCTTTACCAGCCAACCCGATCAATAATTTTCTGTGCTGTTACAGACAATCTGGCAATCTCGGACACTGATGTCTGATCTTCTTTGAACGTACCCCAGAGTTTCAAATCTTCAGGCAGTTCAAGGCTTTCATTTACAGGATATTCATAATTGATCTTGGCATAGAGACTTTGTGCCTTTTCAGATACCAGAAATTCCAGAAGTCGTTGCGCATTGGCTTTGTTTTTGGAATGGATGGCGATGCCACCACCTGAAATATTTACATGCGCCCCGCGATCATCTTCGCCCTGATTAGGAAACACAAGATTGATTGAGTCAGCCCATTCGCGATGCGCCGCATCATCGGAATTGAGCAACTTTCCGAAATAATAGTGATTCAGAATTGCGATGTCGCATTGGCCTTCAAAGATAGCTTTGACTTGGGCGCGGTCATTACCCTGTGGGCGGCGGGCAAAATTGGCAACAAGATTTCGTGCCCAGGCTTCGGCCTTTACTTCGCCATGAGCAGCAATCATCGAAGCCACCAGCGCACGGTTATATACATGCGAGCCGGGACGCGAACAAATTTTGCCCCGCCATTTTGTATCAGCCAGATCCTCAATACGAAGCACGGCACCATCAGCAACCCGAGCTTTTGACACACCGACAATCCGACTACGCTTTGACAAGCCAAACCATGTGCCATCCTTGCTTCGCAAATGCTCCGGAATCACCTGATGAAGAACATCTGATTGCACAGGTGCAAAAAGACCTTTTTCAGCATATACGCTCAGGCGGGCAATATCGACCGTTAACACAAGATCAGCCGGGCTATTGGCACCTTCTGTCGCAAGCCGTTGCGCCAAACCTTTTGATGCAAAGACGACATTGGTTTTGATACCTGTCTCAGCCGTAAACGCATCCAGAAATGGTGTGATCAAAAAAGCCTGACGATGCGAGTAGATATTCAGCTCCGATGCGTACGACGCGGCATGCCCAAAGACGATAACGCCCATCATGGCAAGCTTGATGATAAATCTTGATAAATATGTTTTCACGACGATTTTCCTTTATTATTCCTAGTCAGTAGTACCGCCCAAGCTGGCGTGATAGCGGCACCAGCATTTACTATATGGAGCCCCAGATATGAATCGATCACCCGATGACTTGTTATCGGTGTAGCGCACCCCAAGCCAACGGAAGATCCTAAATCATCTTTCACCACATTAAGAATGGTAATGAGAATGATTATTATTCTTAATTCTTAAATAATTCAAAAAGTATTGTCAATAATAAAAATGATAATGAGTCGCAATATCATTTTTATTCAGCCCATCTAGATAAACGTCATATTGATAACATAGAGGATCATCATTCATAACTCAGGCAAGGCGCAAAATGATGACACCCGCAAGAATGATTATTGTCACAACAATTTTCATCACCGTCAGCTTTTCCTTTAGCAACGTTGTGCCAAGCAACAGAGCAAAAATCACCGAGGTCTCACGCAAAGCGGATACAACGGCGATAGGCGCTGACAAACATGCCCATAACACCAACACATAGGCGATATAGGATAAATTTCCGCCAATCAGCAGGATTTTTCGGCCATCAGTTGTAATGCGGCTAAGAACACCCGGATGGAATACCCGCAGATAAATCATAAAAACGGCACCATTGATGGCCGTAACCGCACCGTAAAAACTAAGTGCACTTCCAGCATGGCGCGTGCCATACCCATCCACCAACGAATAACCCGCAATAAAGCAACCGGTAATCAGCGCCAGAACCATTCCTGTCAGCGGGGTTTGCGTACGATGAAACTGGAAAATGCCATGCAGAATAATACCGCCTGACACCATCAGAATACCGACAATCTGTTGTCCTGAGAAATCACTCTTAATCACAATCATGCTGATAAGGGTAATAAGTAATGGCGCAACACCGCGCGCAATTGGATAAATTTGCGTCAGTTCACCATGCCGATAGGCATTCATCAAAAATATCTGATAGCCAAGATGGAAAACCGCACTTGCCATCAAAAAAGGCCAACTGGAAAAGGGTGGCAAACCAACAATCATGAGTCCCACAAAAGCAAGAGGCAGATGCCCTATCATGATCGCGCCAATACCAAGCGCCTTGTCATCGCTACCACGTACTTGAAAATTCCAGAATGCATGCAAAAAGGCCGCCAGCAAAACCACGGCAATGACAGTGACTTCCATTTTGCCCACCTTTGAATGTTGAAAGACCAGAGCATCTATTCAGGTGGCAACATAGGAAAGAAGCAACCAGTCAATCTGCTATAAAACCATAGGCTATATTGGCTTTTATCGTCAATTATGCAGCTTATTTGATGTGGCAATCGCCCAATGTTACCAAACGCGCGTTCTATCTAGGCCTACCGCGTCTTTTGAAGTGTTCGTAACCGATAGGACAGGATGCGCAACACGCCACGAACGAACAGGTCTGATTGCGCTACCTTATCGTCAAATTCCTTTTTGGAAACCGCAAGTACTTCACATGCTGTCATACAACGCGCCTCACCCATGCGGAGCTCATCTTCAATAACTCCCATTTCACCAAAAATCTCATTTTCGCCAATGATGAAATTTGGTTCCTTGGTATTATTATCCGGCAGAAAAATACCCACCTCACCTTTAGTTAGAAAAAATATATCTTCCGACAAATCACCTGCCTTGAACACACTTTGCAATGCTCGTAATTCGATTTTACGCATCGTTACCTACCTTTAATTCCTAAATAGACAGCGCCATATCCTCACGCGCAAAAAACACAATCTCATTTTCATATTCAGCCTGAAACGCGTGAATGTCCGCATCAGTTCGTATGGGCGCGTGATGCGCTATCGCCAGCCTTTTGCAAGCAACGTCAGCTGCAAATTGCACCCCTTGTTCAACCGACGAATGTCCCCAGCCCCGTTTGCCTGGCAGTTCAGCATCAGTGAACATCCCGTCCCATACAACCAGATCAGCATGTGATGCAAATTCACGTAACGCCCCATGTTCGGAAGCTTCATATTCATGATCCTGAAAGAAACATAAACTGCTACCATCAGCTGTTAACCGATAACCACTGGCGCCGCCAGGATGGTTAAGCGGAATTGACGCAATCATATGTCCAGCTGGCAACAAAGCATCCAGCGCGGCAAAATCAATAAATGCAAGATGATCAAGTGCGGCGACCACATCCAGCGGAAAAAAACTTCCACCAAAATAGGTGCGCATTATATCCTTGAGACTATTCTTGTCTGTCAGCGCGCTACAGACATAAATATTCTGCCGATCACGGAACAGGTCTGGATTGAAAGCTAGGCCTTGAATATGGTCATGATGAAAATGACTATATATAATAAATACCGGCATATCTTCGCGTAGTTTGATATTACGAAAACCGCTCCCCGTATCAAAGATAATCTGACATTGCGAAGTGATAACGTCTAGCGAGGTCGTACTACCGCCAAATTCGACATAATCCTTGCCCGATACCGGCGTCGATCCGCGTACCCCAAAAAATGTAATATCCATACGACACGCTCACGACTTGCCATCTCTATAAGGCGTTGTATAGAAGGTCTCATTTTGTTCTGGCGATTGCAATAACTGTTCAGGTTTTTATGGGGATTAAAGAATATCCCATTCGGCAAAAAGCGTGGCGATTTGCGCACCATGCATATCGCGGTCGAAGCGACTTCCCTGCACATGGTGTCGTGCAAAGCTGAGTTTCAGTACCAATAGATCACGCATTTCAAAGCGCCTGATGGCGGCCGCATCAAGTCCTGTCAGCGACGCCACCACAGCCGGCGTCATGCGGTGGCATACCTTTTCAAAGACAGCATCTGATCCGCAAAAAATATCGACGGTGATCCAGAAGGGGCCAGCATTCTTTGACCGTATCTTTGTCACCAAAGAGCCAAGATTAGCCATGCCTCACCTCGGGTATTTGTGACAATTTAAGGCTAAAGGCATCCATCGGCTGATCCAGCGTCAGAACATGGTTAAGGGCAAATTCATACAACGCCCCACGATCTGAATGGGCTGGCGAATAGGGAAAGGCAAAGGTTGGTAAATCTTCCTGTTCACTCAAAGGGAAATGCAGCAAAAACGGGTTGATCAGCTTTGACAAGTCAGTTGCTATAGTCTGGTCAGAAGCTGTGATAATCAATAGAACACCCACCTCAACAGGCATGCTATCGGATGTTGGCTGGCGGTTTTCATGCCTGCCAAGCGCCGCATTTACCCCGATCAAACGAAATTCCAGCGTATAATCATTAATCCCCAGATTCGTACAATCGGCAATCTTATCGTGCAAAAAGCGGGTCAGGCGTTCAATCCACAGCAGGCTATTTTTGACATAATGTGCGTCACGAATAATCGCCATCATTGTTGTTTGATAACCAGCAATATGTGCTGCCTCAAGCTTGACCGTATATGTATCTGACGGCACCCATGCTGACCCTTCAACACGCACGCGTCGGTTGCTTTGGGCACTATAGGTCGCAGCTGTCACATCAAGATGTCCACCTGGTTCATATAGAATATAGGGATCAACATTTTCATAAAGCATATGCGCCGATACCGAATGTGGCGTGCAAATCGCATCCTCGGCCATCGCCTCGACGGTAAATCCATTTTCGTCAAATTCGACAAGGATCACACCACTGCCCGGATTGGTCGAACAAAAGGCACCGCATTCGGCAATTTTCGCACCATGCCACGCACCACCAGCATTATCGCCATTCTGTATAGGCAAAGCCGAAATCACCGCCGTATCGGTGGTGCGTCCGGCCAGGACAATATCAGCCCCGCTTGCCAGGGCTACCGAAATGGCCTCAGCACCAGCCAGGGCGACAATATTGCTAAAGCCACGAATGCTATCGTCATCAATCTTGGGTGCTGGCACGAGTGGTGTCATGCGTCCAGCGACAAAGGCTTCGGCTATCTGGCTTGGCGGCTGATCTGCATAAAGCCGTGCAACAGACAAGGATTGACCAAGCTCACCTGCCAGTTCGGTGGTAATGTCATACATCCAGTCAACCGCACTATTGGTGCCACATGTGCCGCATGATCCAATCACCAGAGGCACACCAGCCTGAGCGCGGGCACGCATTAAATGACGCCATTCAGCCTTGCAAACATCACGGGCATATTTTGACGTTCCCGTCCCCAGATAATAGGGACCACTATCGGTCGAACCACCATCAATACAGATAATATCTGGGCGGGCAGCAATACCCCGCTCCAATGCCGCAACGTCAAATCCTAGTCCCAGAACACCTGATGGAACCAGCACGCGCGTTGGCATCAGATTTTATCCCCGGGTGGCTTTGGGGCTTTCAGATAGGAACGCAGAAATAGTGGCGCAATAAAACCTAAAAACGCCGCTACCCATAGGCCAATCGAAATTGGCGATGAAAACAGATAGACCCAATCACCATCCGACAGCACCATGGCGCGTCGCAGACTGACCTCCATATGGCCACCAAGCAGAATGCCAAGAATGACTGGCACAGCAGGAATTGATAATTTGCGCAAGGCATAACCAAGCAAACCAAAACCGATCATCAACAAAAGGTCAAAATGGCTTCCAGAAAGCGAGAAAATACCAACAAAGGAAATCATTGTCACTGCGGGGAGCAAGACTGCCGCCGGGACTTGCAGAATGCGACTGAACATTTTGACAAGGGGAACATTGAGAACCAGCAGAACAAAATTGGCAATCAATAGTGACGCAATCAGTCCCCAGACAACTTCTGGACGCTCGGTAAACAGCAGTGGCCCTGGCGTTATGTTCAGTGTCATCAGCAAAGCCAGCAAAACGGCGGTCGTGCCCGATCCAGGAACACCCAATGTCAGCATCGGCACCAAAGCACCACCAGCCGCCGCATTATTGCCTGCTTCGGGTGCCGCAACACCACGTGGATCACCCTTGCCAAATTTACTTTTATCGGAAGAAATGGCTTTTTCACTCATATAGGCAAGGAAACTGCCTAGTGACGCACCAGCACCTGGCAATAGACCTGCAACAAAGCCAATAATGGTCGAACGTAGCATCGTCCAGCGCGTGGCAATGATGTCACGAACAGGAATTGTAACTTTTTCAAGCTGAACACCAATCGCCGAATCCTTGCCATGGCTTTCAATAAAGACAAACACTTCGGCCACCGCAAACAACCCAACAATGGCAACCAGAAAGTCAACACCATCAAACAGATGCAGGCTGTCACCGGTAAACCGCGTCAGGCCTGTTGAGCTATCTACACCGATCATGGCAATGCCAAGACCAAGACAAACCGCAATCGCCGCCTTGGCCTGATTTTTTGACCCAATCCCGCCTAACGTGCAAAAAGCCAGCAAATACAGGGCGAAATATTCAGCTGGCCCAAACAGAAAAGCCACACGCGCCAGAATGGGGGCAAGTAGCATCAACCCGATTGTTGCTAACAAGGCACCAACAAAGGACGCAACACCAGACAGAACAAGCGCATCCCCAGCGCGGCCTTGTTTGGCCATTGGATAGCCATCTAATGTCGTCATCATTGCCGGTTCGTCACCCGGAATGTTCAGTAGGATCGAAGAAATACGTCCCCCATACATGGCGCCGTAATACACCGCCGTCATCAATACCAGCGCCTGTGTCGCATCCAGCCCAAAAGAAAATGATAGCGGAATCAAAATGGCAACGCCATTTGACGGGCCAAGCCCCGGCAAAGCACCAATCATCGTGCCTAGAATACAACCTGCCACCGCCAAAGCCAGCGTTGTTGGGGTCAGCGCAACCGAAAAACCAAGCGCAAGATTTGCAAGTAGATCCATATGCCTCTAGCTCCACAACCAACGCGGCAAGGCAAACAACCCAAGACCCAGCGCAAATTTAAAAATAATGAACAAACCACCCGACAGGCTTATGCCTATCAATGTCGCCGCAGTACGGTTTGGGACAATTTGATAGGAAAGTGCGCCAGCCGCTAATGCAGTGGGCAGCAAGAAACCAAGTGGCTTTAGGGCGTAGGCATAGAAAACCAGAACGACGACCGCAATCAAAATCCTGCCAAGCATCACCAAGCCCGGCCATTGCGGTTCAGGGTCAGGTAACACCACCATCGTCACGCCCGAAATAAAAGCAATTGCCGCAATAATATACGGAAAGGTCTTAGGGCCAACAGGATCAGCAAAAAAAGGTGACTCAAGCTGACTAGCGCCTGCAAAAAATGCAAGCGCTAGCACAGCAACAATAAGTCCGGTTATACGGTCGGACATTACTTCATGACACCCAATTCAGTTGACATAGCACGAACTTCGCCGATGACGCCGTCAACATATGACTGGAAGTCGCCGCCAACTTTATTGAACGGGGCAAGACCATTCGCCATCATGGCTTCTTTCCACTCAGCCGAGGCTCCAACCTTACGAAGCGCTTCTGTCCACTTATTGTAAGATGCGTCAGATGCCCCTTTTGGGGTGTAAAGACCACGCCAGTTCACGGCAACCACATCGATGCCCTGCTCCTTGGCAGTTGGAATGCTCTCAAAGCCCGGAATGCGCTCATCCGTAAAGGAAGCAAGTACACGCACATCACCTGACTTGATAAAACCAACAACACCTGAAATGTCACCAGTCATTGCCGCAGTAAAGCCACCAACTGTCTGGGTGATCGCATCAGCGTCACCATCAACACCAATATATTTTACCTTTTTAATATCGGTAAAACCTTTACGCTTCAGAGCCATAAGCACTTTAAGATGGTCATAACCACCTGCGGCTGATCCACCAGCAAAAGCATGTTTTGACGGATCGGCAATAACCGCATCCAGCAGATCATTCAGATTCTTATATGGTGAGTCCTTGGCTACAACGATCACACCCGGATCAGCACCAATGGCACCAAGAAAACGAACCTGATCAGATGTCATGCCTGAATAGGCGTTCTGTGCCAGACGTGTAGCTGTTGCGGTAGATGCAGCAACAATCAGGGCATCATCCGTATTACGCTCGTTCACAACATGCGTAAAGGCGAGACCACCACCACCGCCAGCCATATTTGTTACCTGAATTGGGTCGTCAACGGCACCAATGTCATGCATAATCTTGGTAATACTACGGCAGGTAAAATCCCAACCACCACCAGGATTAGCTGGCGCAATACATTCGGCAGCGTATGACTGCCCAACAAGACCGACGCTGAATACAGCCGCCAAAGCCATTTTTGAAATTATTTTCATAAGTTATCCCTCCACTAAAAATAGCCTAATTTATTTTGACAAATTAGGACTCTTAAATACTATTCACTACGAAGCTGACATAAACCTGACACGAAACAAATTAGATTTGAAAATATTAATTGTTGAAGACACGTCAAAACTGGCAAAATCACTTGCCGATCATTTCACACTTCAAGGCCATAACGCCGACATAGTGGGAACGGTCAAACTTGCCGAAGAACTTTTATCGCTTTCGCATTACGATATCATGCTTCTTGACATTATGCTTCCCGATGGAGACGGGCGCACATTTCTGCGGTCACTGCGGTTGCAGAAAATATCAGTGCCTATCATTGTCATGACCGCGCGTTCAGAAGTATCCGACAGAGTAGATCTGCTGGATATTGGCGCTGATGATTACATCATCAAACCATTCGACTTTGCCGAGTTGGAAGCACGGTGTCGGGCAGTTCTGCGGCGACATACTGGCAGCACGCAAACACAGCTTGTCTTTGGCAATATCGCGCTTAATCCGTTGACAGCCGAATTGCAGACACCCGAAACCAACCATACCCTGCGCAACCGTGAATTGCGCTTGCTGGAAATTTTCATGAATGCACCTGATATTCTGTTCACAAAAGAGCAATTGACGGATCGTATTTTCAATATTTCCGAATCAATCAGCGAAAACACGATTGAGGTCTATATTGGCCGCATCCGCAAAAAGCTTATTGGCTGTGATGTTCACATCCAGACCATGCGCGGTATTGGTTATAAGCTGACACAATTATGAAACCATCTGGCATGAGATCAACAGACATCAAAACAACTGGCCGCAAGCCTGTTTCCCTACGCTGGCGGCTTTTGGTGCCATTGGTGGTGACCGCTATCGTTATTTCGGCTTTGCTGTTTTTCACCATGCGTAATGTGACAACACACGCTGTCCAGGCGACACAGGATGCGCTATTGGAAACTGCCGCCTTGTCGATTCTCGAACAAACGCGCACTATCGAAGATGATGTAGAGGTCGATTTACCCTATAATATTTTCACCATGCTAGGGGCAACCAGCGAAGACAAAGTCTATTACCGGATTGATCTTGATGGCACATTTCTGACTGGCTACGAAGATTTGGCTCCTAATATCATACCACCGCAGGAAGACCGACCTGTTTTCAGCACGACCGATTTCCGCAACAGCAAGCTAAGGCAAGCAACAATCCATCGCGGCTTTGTGGTGCGCGGAAAAATCAAATTTGTGCGTATCACAATCGCCCAGACACAACTATTTCAAGAAACAATTATCCGGGATATTTCGCGAAGTGCCAGCATCATTGGCATCAGCTTTTTTGGCTTTGCTATCTTCATGGCACTTTTAGTCACCACATCATTTCTGCGCCCAATCAAATTACTTGCCGACGCTGTCAGCCGACGTGGACCCAATGATTTGCGTCCTGTTAAACATCCGACACCTGAAGAATTGACGCCGCTAGTTTTATCATTGAATGGTTTTATAGCGCGCTTAAGAACAACCTTGCGACAAACCGAAACCTTTATCGCCGAAGCGGCACACCATATCCGTACCCCGCTATCACTGGTTAAATCAGAAGGCCAGCTTGCCTTGAGCAAATCAACCAATGCTCATAATCGAGAACATCTGCGCAACATCATTCAGGCAGTTGACCAAAGCAGCCGATCTGCCAGTCAGTTGTTGGACCATGCCATTGTCCTGTACCGCACCGAACAGTCCGATGAATTGCGCCTTGATCTAAGCATTGTCATAAAAAGTTTAGTGGAAAATATTCAGCCCGCAGCTAGTCTGAAAGATATTAATATTGTATCCGATTTAGACACCAATTCTTCCGTTTTCATCTTGGCTGACAGGGTGCTTGTCGAGGTGGCGCTGCGTAATATGCTTGATAATGCAATCAAATATTCACAACCCGATCAGACTATTCATGTAACGTTAGGCGTGGTCAAAAATATGGCCAAAATCAGCATAAGGGATCAGGGGCGCGGCCTTGAAGGCATCAATCAAAGAGGACTTAAACAGCGCTTTGAACGTGGCAGCAATGTCGATGATGTAATCGGCTCTGGCCTTGGACTTGCGATTGTCTGGGAAATATGCTCCGCATTGAGTGGCACATTCACTCTAAAAAACAACAAGGGGGATGGTGCATGCGCAATTCTGTATTTGCCAATCTGTTAGGTCTATCAAGTCTGTTATACTTGCTGGGCGGTGCCCAGCCAGCAAAGGCTTTTGAAATAGAGTATGAAGAGCATTTTGGTGCCGCTGATGCGGCCTCGATTGTGCGTATATTGTCATCAACCGATAGTGACCGTTTCAAGCCTGTAATTACTGGTTTCATTGCGCGTAATCCAGACCTTGGTGTGCATTATGTCACCGCGTCAACGGCTGAAATATACACAGCTATTGCTGTTGAAAAACAGCCTTTTGATCTGGTGATTTCTTCAGCTATGGATTTGCAGATGAAGCTTGCCAATGATGGCTTCACACAGGCGGTTGATACAGTTGAAACCAAAGCTGTCCCGGGATGGGCGCGCTGGCGCACCGAAGTATTCGGCTTTGCTCTTGAGCCTGTTGTTATGCTCATTTCCAAAAAGGATTTTGCAAACCTAACTGTGCCGCGCACACGTCATGAAATGCTGGCACTCATAAGAAACAATTCCAGTGTTTTTAAAGATCGGATTGGCACCTACAATCCCGAAACGTCAGGAGCTGGCTATCTATTTTCAACACAGGATGCCCGCCAGTCAGATACATTTTGGCGGTTAGCCGAGGTGATGGGGCGGTTAAATGCCAAGCTTTATTGCTGCACCAGCAAAATGATCGAAGCTGTTGATAAGGGGGATCTTGCGCTTGCTTATAACCTTCTAGGCAGTTACGCCAACGCCATTTTGCCCGCCAACAGCAATGCGCAGATCATCGCGTTTGAAGACTATACGCATATTCTTCTTCGTACGGCTATTGTACCCATAACATCACAAAGCCCAGCTGGTGGCATCCGTTTTCTGAATTTTCTGGTAAGCCCTGATGGGCAATCGATTCTTGATAGTGAAGCCAAATTGCCCGCTTTGAATAATTCAGTCATAGACAAGCTTGCCAATCGCAAACCTATCCGCCTTGACGCAGGTTTATTGGTGTTTCTTGACCGGTTGAAAAAGACGCATTTTCTGCGTGAATGGAATGCTGCATTGATCCAAAATTAGACTAATTTGCAAACCAGATGCATCGAGGACAGGCATTCTCATAGTTGACATGCCAAATCAGGACTTTAATATTAAATGTACCTTAAATAATACTTTATATAATGTTGATATTTATCGGATGAATTTTACCTTTAAAGCTTCACATAATTTGGTCAAAAATACACTCACGACGATTGGCACACATTGGTTTGGCGTTGTCATGTTGGGTTATATTGGTTTGTTCTATGTTCAATTCAATTTTATATGGCCGATTGAAAAGATTTATTTTGGTGAATTAACGGCATATGCCAGCCTGCTTTTTCTGCCGCATTCTATTAGGGTGATTTCGGCGTGGTTACTTGGCCCAAAAGCCATTTTGGCACTTTTCCCTGCCTCTGTAATAACTGGATATATTTTTGGCACTACAATTGATAATGGGCTGTTTTTTTATCTAAGTTGCCTACTTAGCTCGGCATCTGCGGTGATTGCATTTGAATTTTTAAAGTTAATGAAAATGAATGTTTATCCGACAGGTGAAATGATGACGAGCTGGCGCAACGTCATTTTCGCTGGCTGCTTGGCATCATTTTTTAATTCACTTGGCAACGCTTATTTTATGGGAATTTTTTTAAGTACCCGCGAACTATTTGAAATTATTTTTAGATTTATAATAGGTGATATTCTAGGACTACTCATTTCAATGTTTGTCCTCATCATACTATTTCGCTATGGTAGATTTTTCGAAAATAGATGAGGAGATTATAATGTCTTCACTCAGCCACTATGCAAATTTACGGCAGCTACTTGCCGAGATGGAGCATGATCTTAAGATTTCTTCACTGACAGAAATTGACAAGAAAGTTATGTCAACATTAGTGTTGCTCACTGGCGATAAAGATCAGCCTGTACATCTAGATGATATTCGTAATCACGATCTGACAAATTCTATTCCCAGCCCCACATTGTACCGGTCATTTCAAACGCTTATCAATAATGGGTTCATCCAAAAAGTCGGCTCGGTTCGTTCAGGGTTGTATCATATTGTGGCAAAGGATTTTTAGCGAAGCCCGATATATCAATTTTTGCTGTCCGTGACCAACCATGCTTGGCGCTTTAATGATAACAAATTCCGTTGAACAAGATGAAAACCTGCTTCAGCTAATGCTGGATATATAACCAAAAATGATAGCATCAAATACTGGTTTCAGGCTTTTCCAAGATATACGAAACATCCTTTTTACGTTTACTGTCGCCCTTTCAGTGGGGTGGATATTTTTGCAGATTGGTATGCCAGCACCCTATCTGATGGGGGCGTTATTCGGCGTATGGATTTCTGGAGCCGTCCTGCCCCCTTTAAGGCAATATCTGGGCGTTGCACGCTGGTTTCACGTCCCTATTGTCGTCGGGCTAGGCGTTTTAATTGGTGCCACTTTCCGACAAGAAACAATATCACAGGTAAGCGCTTGGTGGCTCACCATGACAGCTATGATAGTGGTAACAGGTATTGTTACATTGCTTGGGTATCTGTTTCTGCACAAACGACGAGGTTATGAACCGCGCCTTGCCCTTTTATGTTGCATCCCCGGTGGGCAGGTAGAGGCCATCACAATGGCGCGTGAAATGGTCGATAAAGACTATGTTGTCGCACTGTTTCATCTGGTTCGCGTTGTTATCATTTTTATTTCAACACCTTTCCTGCTAGCTGTTATCGAAGGTCATGAGGCTGTTGAACGGTCAAATACAATCTTGCAGGTGATGCCAAGCATTTTTGATCTTAATATGCACCAAATTAGTCTATTTATCGGGCTGGCTACTGTTGGTTATCTTGTGGCGCGATTATGCCGCATTCCGATGCCACATATGCTGGGGCCAATAGGCCTATCCAGCCTTGCCCATCTCACTGGCTGGGCAGAACTGCCACGCGTCAATGAATTCGTTATTCTGGCGCAGTTAGTAATTGGGGGTGCCATTGGTTCAAGACTGGCAAAAGTGCCGTTTCGTGACGTTTTCGGCTATCTGAAAGACGCAACCGTAAATGTTATGATAATCCTTAGTGGCTATGTGACTGTGGCGATCATTATTGCCCATATCAGCCATGTCAGCTTCCTTTCCATCTGGCTCGCTTTTGTGCCAGGCGGTCTATATGAAGTGACGTTGCTGGCACTTGTTTTTGGGTTTGACGTGGCTTTCGTTGCATTTCATCACACCGTAAGAACAATACTAGTCTTTATGAGTCTGCCCATATTAATCAACCGACTCAAAGGATCAAAATCCAGCTAGCCATATATCCATAAATTTCAATCAACTACCAAATAGCATTTTTGGTAAGGCTGATCGTTTAACCAGTAATGGCCTGTTCCAGATCAGCAATCAGATCATCTGTATTTTCAAGGCCAATATTTAATCTGACCAGACGGCCACCAAAATCTTGTCCTGGTCGATCAAGATCGGGATAAACAACCGCAAGACTTGTTACACCGCCCCAGCTCAGACCAATTTTGAATATGTTCAACGCGTTCAAAAAAGCCACTACCTGTTCTGGGGCAACATCGTCATTGAACAGAAATGAAAACACGCTTGCCGAGCCAGTAAAATCACGCTGCCAGTTGGCGTGTCCAGGGCAAGAGGGTAAGGCCGGATGAAATACACTGGCAATCTTCGCATGTCCAGCAAGCCATTGCGCTACCATCAATGTTGATTTTTCAAGGTGATCAAGGCGCACTGCCAATGTTTGTAAGCCGCGCAACGCCAATGAACAATCATCAGGTGACACTGCCAAGCCAAGTTGACGATAAACCGAACCAAGCGCGTTATAGGCCTGTGCATCACGAGTTGATACAGACCCTAAAAGAAGGTCGCTATGCCCCCCAACATATTTGGTCAATGCCTGAATGCTGACATCAACCTCATGCGCAAAGGCATCAAACAGCACACCTGCAGCATATGTGTTATCAAGTGCCACCGAAACATTTCGGCTATGGGCGGCGGCAACAATTGCTGGCACATCCTGAACTTCCATCGTTACCGAACCGGGGCTTTCGCACCATATAAGGGTGGTATTATCACGTATCAACGTGCTGATGTCCGCCCCAATGAGCGGATCATAGGCCTCAACATCTACGCCAAAGTCACGTAACATCCCCTCGGCCATTTCCCGATTAGGGCCATAGGCTGAAAAAGGCACAAGCGCATGGCTACCTGCTTTGCAAAACGCCATATAAACAAGCGCTATAGCCGCCTGGCCGCCTGGTACGATAAAGGTGCGATGCGCGCCCTCGATAGTGGTAATACGCGTGGCAAGCTCAAGCGTTGTTGGCGTACCGTACAGCCCATAGGAATAGCCATTCTCGGCATGTTGCCAGTCATCACTCACCTTTTCCTGACTTTCGAAAACAACCGTTGAGCCACGATAAACAGGTGTGGTCAAAGCGTTAAAGTCGTTACGTGCTTGTGGGGTTGGGTCAAGTAGCTTGGTGCGCCAGTCCATATGAATTTCCTGTCAAAGTCACCGACTATCCGGCGTTATCACTGAAACCATATGGCTATGTACACAGTAAAGTCACGCAGAAAACGCATTGCTATCAAGCGCATCAGTCGGCATGTCACACCTTGCGCAGACGCTGAACAATGCTAAAAAGGGCTATGGACAGCAAAATCAAAAAACTCGAAGAACAAACCGCCATTCTGCAAGCCGAGCTTTCGCAGATGAGTGACGAACTTTATGCGCAACAAAGAGAAATTGAGCAGTTACGCAACGCGATTGGAAATCTATCAAGCAAGCTTCAAAACGTTCCAACCGATAGCGGCATACTTAGCCCCGATGAGGATGTGCCGCCGCCACATTATTGAAATATATTTTAAATATGGATTAGCAATTGCCATAAAAGCACATCTGTCTATTGATGATGACTTTGCTATACCCCTTAGAAAACATTCCAAATGGCGCATAGCCAAGGAGCCCGTGATGAGTCCAGATCATTCTGTAACGGATAATGATTTCAAAATTGCTGAAATTCTGGCATATACAAAAACCATCGCTATGGTGGGTGCTAGCCGTAATTGGAAACGGCCTTCCTATTTTGTCATGCGCTATCTACAAAAACATGGATACCGTATCATTCCAGTAAATCCAGGTTCAGCCGGTCAGAACATTTTGGGTGAGCTTTGCTATGCCACGCTAGCAGACATTCCTGAATCAATAGATTTAGTGGATATTTTTCAACAATCCGCACGGTGTGAGTCGATTGTTAACGAAGCCATTGCGGTTGGTGCAAAAAATGTTTGGATGCAGATCGGCGTTGAAAACGTTAAAGCCGCCGCCGCCGCAGAGGCCGCTGGCATGACCGCAATTATGAACCGTTGCACCAAGATCGAACATTCACGTTTATCAGGTTTGCTGGGGTTAGGTGGTTTCTATTCAGGCTTTTTATCATCGCACCGTGCGCCAGTATCACCGCCGCCGCCGCCAGCACGAGATGGTGGCCTGTTTAAAACAAATAATCTTGATACTTTGGCTGTACATGCAGGAACACGTCCCGATCCAGCGTCTGGATCGCGCATTCAACCTATTCACCAGACAACTGCTTTTGTTTTTGATGATACAGATCACGCTAGTGGCCTCTATAATCTACAAGAGCCGGGCAATATCTATGCACGCCTTTCAAACCCGACCACTGCGGCACTTGAACAGCGCATAGCTGCACTCGATAACGCTATTGGTGCCTGTTGTGTGGCATCTGGACATGCCGCGCAAATGGTTGGTCTATTTCCATTGATGGCACCTGGCCGCAAAATCATCGCTAGCAACCGTCTTTATGGCGGATCAATCACACAATTTGGCACAACTTTTAAGAATTTTGGCTGGGACGCTACTTTTGTCGATGTACGTGATATGGATGCGGTGCGTGCCGCGGTAGCTGACGACACCGTTGCAGCCTTGTTTGCCGAAAGTCTTGCCAACCCCGATGGTAATATTTCCGATATTGAAACATTGGCTGATATTGCTCATGACGCTGGCATCCCTCTCATCATCGATAATACCATGGCGACACCTATTTTGTGCCAGCCTGGTGCCTATGGTGCTGATCTGGTGATCTATTCAACGACCAAATTTCTGTCTGGACATGGGAATGCAATGGGTGGCGCGATTGTTGACACAGGGAACTTTGACTGGCTAGGTGGACGCGGTTATCCAGCGCTGGCCGAACCAGATTCCGCCTATCACGGTATCACATTTGCCGAAACGTTTGGAAATCTGGGCTATATCACATATTGCCATGCCAATGCGCTTCGTGATTTGGGGCCAACCATGTCACCGCATAATGCCTTTCTGACATTGATGGGCATGGAAACCCTTCCGCTTCGCATGCAAAAACATATGGATAACGCCGCAACCGTGGCTAATTTCCTGAATAACCATAAAAAGGTTGAAAGCGTTTCATGGGCCGGCCTGTCCACCAGCCCTTATAACGCGTTAGCCAAAAAATATTTCAAATTCGGCTTTGGTTCGGTTTTTACAGTTTCGATCAAAGGTGACTATGAAGTAGCCAAAAATGTTGTACATCGCTGTAATCTGATTTCACATCTGGCAAATGTTGGGGACACACGAACATTGATCGTACATCCGGCTTCGACAACCCATCGCCAGCTTTCCGAAGAACAACGCCTAGCGGCAAGCGTAGGCGACAATCTGTTACGGCTTTCCATTGGCATCGAAAACGCAGAAGACATCATTGCTGATCTGGACGCGGCTTTGGCTGGAATTTAGTCTAATAAGACTAGCCTATCTGATACATATGTCTAGCTATGTCGATCTTTGACATTGATAGGCTTTGCCTTTTACCATGAATAGCAATCACCCTTCATAGGAGTCCACATTATGACCATTGAACGTATGCATACCAGCCAACGTATGAGTAAAATTGTAACGCATAACGACACTATCTATTTATGTGGTCAGGTCGGCAATCGTGGCGAATCAATCGAAGCGCAAACCACCGAAGCTTTATCACGTGTAGATGCGTTACTGGCTGAGGCAGGGAGTTCAAAGGAGCATCTTCTACAGACTGTCATATGGCTAAAATCGATGGATGATTTTGATGCCATGAACAAAGTCTGGGAAGCATGGGTTCCCGATGGCACCGCGCCAGCGCGTGCCTGTGGTCGTGTCGAAATGGCATCTGAAGAATTGCTTGTCGAAGTGACTGTTATTGCCGCCAAAACATAGTGGCCTGTCAAGTTTGAGGGCACTGGATATGACAGCGACAGACACAATGACCTTATTGGGATGCCAAATAGACATCCCAACCATGACATCATTAAGGGAACGTGATGCGCATTTGGCGGTTATGGCCGCAAAGATACGCCAGCAATTATCGCATCATCATGCTGATCTTGTCGTTTTACCTGAGCTTTCAAGCATTGATTACGCGCGCGCAACCTTTGACTGTTTAGATGAGATTGCCGAGCCACTGAATGGCGCATCTTTTGAAATATGGCGCGATGTAGCCTGTGAATATAATGTATTTATCAGCTACAGCTTTGCACGACAGGATCAGAACGGCTATTTCATTTGCGTTGCCGTTGTCAATCCAGATGGCAAATTGGTCGGGCATTATGACAAGCTTCATCTGGCACATTATGGCGCGTCGATGGAAAAGGACTATTTCAAACGCGGGTCCCATTTATTCACCTTCACGGTCAAAGAATTCTGCCTTGCACCCATCATCTGCTACGACATTCGTATGCCCGAACTGACGCGAACTTTGGTGGTGAATCATGGAGTTGATGTCATCTTGCATAGTGGTGCCTATTTCCGTGATCCGTCATTTCAATCTTGGCATGCCTTTGCGACAACGCGCGCCCTTGAAAATCAGGTATTTTTTATGTCGCTTAATCGCGCAGGCAAAGACTATGGTAATTCGCTTTTCTGCTGGCCATGGATGGATGACACCATCACACCTATTCGTTTTGCGGAAATACAGGAAGATTTTAGATTTGTAACCATCAATAAAGGCATGATGCATGATGCGCGCCGCGAATATGCATTCCTCAAAGACCGCCTTGATGATTATGGTCTGGCGCTGACATCAAATTAGGCACCTAATGCTAAGCACTTTTTTTCACAATATCACTAGCACAATCATCGAACGTAGTTTGAATAAGGCTTATGCCGAACGGCTGGAAGAACGCGGCAGTACACCTCAGGGCGTGTTCTGGAATTCACGGCAAAACCAGATGGTTCGCTTTGCCGCACTTTTATCACGCGTGACAGGCCATGTTGCCTGGACAAAGCCAAAACCCCGCACCCTTAGCATCGCTGATATCGGTTGCGGATACGGAGCCATGCTGGAATTCATTCGCGCACGCCCCCAATTTACCCATCTGCGCTATATGGGGCTGGATATAAACCCAGCGATGATCGCCGCATGTCAGGATAATTTCCCGACCGCAGCGCATTTGTTCAAAATTGGCAAAAAGCCTGTTTCACCTGTCGATTTCAGTGTGTTTTCGGGCACCTTTAATCTATGCCATATCGACGATACCAAACGCTGGGAAGCCTATATGTTTGCCTGTCTGGATTCCTGCTGGCAGAACAGCCGCATGGGCATGGCACTTAATCTTTTATGCGCGCCTGAAACAAAAATCAGCAATCAGATTTTTTACGTGAACCGCGCTGATTTTATTGCCAAGGCAAGCGCCCGTTTTGGCGCCACCCATGCCATCGCCACCCGCGAGGTTAAAGATGATTATACCTTTTTAATCACGCGGAAATGATAGACAAGCCAATCAGGTGCCTGTCCGTTTCAACACTTTGCCAACGCGTGCGCCTGATGCGCCACCGTTTTGCCACGCGATCTGGCCATTGACGATAACCGTCTCAATTCCCAACGCATATTGCTTTGGCTTTTCATAGGTGGCTTTATCAATCACTGTATCCGCATTAAAAATTGTGATGTCGGCATAATAACCTTGTCGGATCAGGCCACGGTCTTTGAGCATGAAGTTGCCCGCCGACAGGCCCGTCATACGATGCACCGCCTCATTTAAAGGCATAAGCTTTTTTTCGCGTACATAATGCCCAAGCACCCGTGGAAATGTGCCCCATAATCGGGGATGCGGATGTGCATCCTCAGGCAAGCCATCCGATCCGATCATCGCATTTTCCGATGTCATGATCCGGTCAATATCAGCTTCATCCATCATGAAATAAATAGCCCCGCCCGGCATCAGCTTTTCCATCGCCTCTAGCGGGCTGATGCCAAGTTCATCTGCAATATCGTCAAGATCACGACCAGACATTTCAGGATGTGGATCCGACCATGTCACCATCGTACGTAACGCACCCATGACATTGGTTTTGTTCAACACAGTCGAACAGGCGTCATAGGGATAAATATCCAGCGCCACCGGCTGGGTTTTACGCGCCGCAGCCATGATTTTCAGCGTTTCGGCGCTACGCCCAAAATTCTGCTTTCCTTGGCATTTATGATGCGAAATTATCACTGGCACATTTGCCCTAGCGCCAATCTGTATGGATTCTTCAACGCTTTCGACAACGTGGTCAGCTTCGTCACGCATATGCGTTGTATAGATGCCATCATAATCTGCCAGAACGCTGGCCAACGCGACAACCTCTTCGGTGGGTGCCGCATGCGCTGGATCATAGAACAGCCCTGTTGACAGGCCAATGGAGCCATCCCGCATCGCCTGTTCAAGCTGGCCTTTCATATAGTCAATTTCATCAGACGTTGCCGCACGATCAAGATCATCGCCCATCGCATTCATTCGCAATGTGGTATGCCCCGTCAGAAACGCACTATTGACCGATGGCTGGGCGGCATCGACCTTGGCCATATAGCTAGCAAGATCAGGCGCGACAAATTCTTCTGATTTGAACACCAGACGAAGCAAGCCGGGGGGCTCTCTATTCAGATCATAGGGCGCACCGCTGATACCGCAATTACCACAAATCACCGTTGTCACACCCTGACTAAGCTTAGCTTCCATATCTGGGCGAATAATCAGCGCGGCATCATCATGCGTATGCACATCAATGAAACCGGGCGCGACCACCAAACCAGTTGCATCAGTCACCTGCCTGGCATCGATATGAGACAGATCACCAATAGCCACAATCCGGTCATTCAAAATGCCAATATCGGCCTTGATACCTGCATTACCAGTCCCATCAATCACCAGTCCGTTGCGAATAATGTGATCTGGAACATTGTGATCTGGGATATTGTCTTTTGGCATCTGTTTTCCTGCATGACGATCTAAATAGGCATTTTGACATGGCAAGCCAGTTTCAAACCAGCCTACCTGATAAATATGCTAACGTTTGATGCAACAAAGCTAAAGTGCGTTTTATGCATAGAAAAAAGTTTGGACTTGAACACCCTCACGTTAATTTTACTCGCAATTTAAATGTATAAGAGGCTAAAAGTATCTGTTTTAATAAGATTTTTTATATTGAAGCAGATGACAATCAAGAAATTCAGTGGAAATTTTGTGGTTCTCATGCACATATATTCTCTGCCCATGAAGATCGATTAAATTTTTTATTAAAAATTGTTTGGGGTCTATATAATAAGTTAAAGCATCAAATTGCTCATGATGGTTTGGACATAAGCAAAGCATATTTTGAATAATATCAGGACCATTATGAGGATAACCTAACGCTTTTATATGGGCACCAATTGCTATTGGCCCAAAAGGAGAATCAAGCTTCACACCACATACCTGACAAGTGTGGTCATACATAGTTTTAAGTTTTTCGCTCAACTTAACGTCACGTTTCAATCGGGACACCAAGGATAAATTGCGATCAACTTTTTGATATATGTTCTTAAAAGTTCCCTCTAACTTTTCTTCTACATCTTCCCAACTTTGTTGACTTGCTAGATGGAATCGGCAAATTAAAAAATTGCTTGAGCCTCTAACTCTTTCGTATTTTTTAACATAATAGAGACCATCATATCGGTATCCGCTTTCAGGACCGCCTTCAATTTGATGTCCGCGAGTAACCCTAACAGGCAAGTTATATTCGCAACTCAATTTAAGGCCTTTGTTCCCTCTTATAAATTCTTGATCGGCTACTTGATGGCCGGTATATGGATCTCGTCCACCTTGACCGGTAAATAAAATATAATCCAACTCATCGACATCATCTTCGTAACCACCAGAAAGCACGATTGAATAAGCACCCTCCGCCGCACCCCAAATACTTGCTTGTGATGGAGTATGGACACCAGCTTCAGCTAGTGCTGCTCTTGAATCAAAAATTTGCCCTATACTGACACCTTCTACATGTCCGAACATATATTACCAATGAGTAGTTGTTGCACCGAGTAATATTGTACTCTAATTAAGAAACATCGACACTTGATTCCACCAAACCAAAAAACAGGGACTTGCGCCCCTGCTTTTCTGTCGTGTCAGACGCACCCATAATCGCAGTGCGCGGTAATTATCTTTATCCGGGGGCGATACCCTATTGCTGGACAATCCGTCCTTCGGTGAACGGCTTATATGGGGCATGAGTCGCCATATAGGCTGCGACCACATCGGCTAGATCAGGACCATAATCATAGACATCCTGTGCCGCGCGGAACATTTTATAACCATCGCCGCCGCCGCGGACATAATTGTTTGACACAACGTAATAGAGCGCATCTTTATCGATGCTTTCCCAACCACCATCAGCCTTTACCATCACCGACGTTATGCGGCCTTCATTCGGAGCAACCGACGCATCAAAGGTGAATTTCATGCCCGCCACCTGTGGAAAACGGCCTTTCACATCTTCAATCTGGCTGACACCATTTTCCAATGCCGCAACCAGCGTGGCGCCTGTTACCTTAAATGTCGATAATGTGTTCTGGAACGGTAATACCGAATAAACTTCACCCATGCTGACGTCACCAGCATCGATTGAGGCACGCAGACCGCCCGAATTCTGAATTGCGATTGTCACGCCCTGATCGGCGACTTCTGCCAGCATCGCATCGGCAACAAGGTTACCCATCGCGCATTCCTGAACGCGGCAAACATCTCGGTCGCCAATAATCTTTGCATCCGCACTAGCAACGATTTTCTGTTCGATTTCCACCAACGGCTTAGCCAGTGTGGCAATGCGCGTCTTAGTCGGTGCGTCTTCCTGCACCTCCTTATCAAGGGTCAGAGGCTCACCCGAGGCAGATTTAATCTTGCCAGCATCGTCAAATATCACATTCAATTCGCCCAAAAACTTGCCATAAGCATAGGCCTGTACAATCGCCGTATCACCTACCATTGTCGGATAAGGTCCCGTAGCGCGGTCACTGACATTTGATAAATATGTGTTTGAATGTCCCCCAACAATCACATCAACGCCTGTCGTACGCGCGGCTACATGCTGGTCAACCATATAGCTTGAATGGGACAACACAATAATCTTGTTGATACCATTGGCGGTCAGCTTATCTACTTCCTGCTGTACGGCCTTGGCCGGATCGGTGAAGGTGATATTGTTGCCTGGGCTGGCCAGCTCATGCGTGTCGATCGGGGTCAGACCAATCAGACCAAGCTTTTCACCACCACGTTCAATTACCACCGACTTAGGCAAAGATGAAGCCAGAAGCGGCTCACGCGTAATATCGGCATTCGACATCAATACCGGAAATTTCACATTATCGATAAATTCACGTAGCACTTTGGGGCCATCATCAAATTCATGATTGCCAACTGTCATCGCGTCATATCCAAGCTTATTCATCATCTCGGCGGCGACTTTGCCTTTATAATAGGTATAGAATAGCGAACCCTGGAACTGGTCACCACCATCTACAAGAATAGAGTTGCCAGCACGTGCTCTGGCATCTGAAACAGCGCTTACCAGACGGGCAGACCCACCAAAGCATTTGCCTTCGGCGTTTGCGTCTGCACCACAAGCATTGTCATATTTGCTTATCGGCTGAAACCGCGCATGGAAATCGTTGGTATGCAGGATGGTCAGCGAATAATCTGCCATCGCGGCGGTTACAGTCATTATACCTGCAATTGCAGTCAGTCCCGCAGTAGCGATCGATTTTGATGTTAAAAAATACATTGTAAATGTCCTATAGTAAGTAACGTGATCGAAAGACAATAGCCCTTAGATATTGCAATATTGTGTCACGGCATCGCCTCTTTAGCAAAGCTGTTTATTGGCTATCTGCTTGGCACAAGCCCTCTTGATCTTATATTCAGGACATCACCTAGAACCATCTGAGCATGCCGACAATGCCAGCCGTAGCATAGAAAAACTGCAGAAACAAAATGCCTCTATGCTTGCCAGCATATGCCCAAAGTCCAATTGAAATTGCGGACACAAATAACAGCGTGAAGCCAACAAATTCTGCACCTATATTAAGGGCTACCAACATCGAATAGATAATCGCGGTAATTACGCCAAACCATTCAAGATATTTTGGGTTTTTAAACATTATAGCCTCACCTATTGTTGTTATCTCTCTAGATATAATAGTGTAAATCGACATGTCTATTGATATAGAAACTCACAACGCTGTTAAACTCAGCTGAATCATGACCGTTATCTCCACACAGCGCCTCGTTTTGCGCAAGCCAGCACATAGTGACAAACATGCTCTTATTGAACAAATCGGCACATGGGACGTTGCCAAATGGCTCACGCGGGTTCCCTACCCTTATACAGAAAGTCACGCCGATGAATTTCTGCACATGACAAAAGATCACCCCTTCAATCTTAGTATTTTCAGGCATCATACGTTAATTGGCGGTGTGCTACTGGCCGAGGATACCGCCGAGCAATCTTATGAATTGGGCTATTGGCTTGGCGCGTCACATTGGGGGCATGGCTATGTGACCGAAGCTGCACATGCCTTTCTTAACGTTGTAAAATGCACATATGACGCCAAGCATATCAAAGCCAGCTATATCAACGGCAATGATGCATCAGCGCACGTCCTGGGAAAACTTGGCTTCAAAGAAACAGGTAACGAAGACACCTACTGCTTGCCACGCAAAAAGATGGTGACATGCACAACGCTCAAGCTTGTAACCTAGCGCGTGTTTCATGCCTGACTGGAAGCAAGGCACGTCATCCTCAGGCAATCTGCGGCTCAAATCAATGTGATTTCAGATCCTGTTCAATATCTTCATGATCGCCTACAACGATATGATGTTTGCTTTTAACAACATACCGTTCAAGCAAGGGCACAAAGGCAAGCGGGATTATACCGCCAACAACGATACCAACAACCATGCTACGAACATGCGGATCAATATAGCTAGCGATCAGATCAGCAATGATATGTGATAAAGCGGCGCCAAAAACACCCGCAATATATCCATTAGACGCTATTTTGATAAAACGGTTAATGCTCCATCCCGAATAATAGCCAATCAGCATGATTCCAACATGGACAAAGCCAAACACAAAGCCTCGTAGATTTGCATTTTCGGCAAAAAGATAATGCTCTAAAATATGTTCCATTCTTAACGACACTCCGCACAGATAACAGGTATTTCAACATGGGAGTTTGCAGGAATGGTCATGCCAATGGCTGCCGAACCTTTATTCAGATCTAGTCCCATACGTTCATTACAACTTTCAATAACAGTTTCGCATTGCGTACACACATTCATGATATGCGTATGCGCCTCATCTGGGTCCTGACAGATTCGGAATTTATTCAATGAGGCAATCTTATGCACAACGCCAATATTGCACCAGAAATCAAGCACACGATAAATGGTCGCAATATTGAAGGCCTTGCCTCCAGCGCTTAAATAGGACTGCAATTCATAAGCCGTAACCGGTTTCTCATGAGACGCGATCATTTCAAAAATGACCAATCTGCTTGGCGTAAGCGCGGCACCAGCACTCATACAGCTTTTCAGCGCAATGTCTTTGACTTGGTGTTTCATAAGAACCTTTCGATGCTTATTCATACATGAAGTTTACAGTATTATCAATATTTTCATCAATGCAATAATATTGCATTGTCCGCTTTTTTGAAAATTATCTACGGCGCAATAAACGTCCATCCAGCACAACCATGCCGACGCTCACTATGAGCAGGCCAGCTAGCTCATTCACGCCTATCACTTCATCAAGCACCAATATTTCAAGCAGAATAGCTGATGGCGGAACAATGATCGTACAAATCAGCAAATTACCCGCACCTGTCGTCTCCAGAATTTTGAAATATAAGAGATAAGCGAGCACCGAACATATGACAGCAAATTGCAATGCTAACGAAAACACATAAAAATCAATTGGCGTGAACGCAAAACTATCCGTCAGAAATAGCAAGGGAATCATCATGACCGCGCTGGCCACAAGCATGCCTGTGGCAGACACCAATGACGGTAGATTCTGCATCTTTAGCTTGGCCCAGACACCTGCAAAAGCATAAGAAACTGTCGCCATTAAAATCAAATATACGCCAATATTGTTTTTGGAAAACTGAAATATAGTGCCGGGGCCAACCGCAATGGCAACGCCAGCCACACCAATTATCACCCCACCAATTCGATTCCACGTAAGACGTTCCTGAGGAATGAAAAGTGCAGCCAGTAAGATAGAAAAAAATGCCGTGGATGCATTAATGATTGATGCAAATCCGCCTGTAGTGGTTTGTTGCCCCCACACAATCAGGCTAAAGGGAATAACATTATTCAACGCCGCCATTACGCTGATGTTGAATATATCGTTACCTGTCAGCTTTATTGGCGCGCGTTTTTTCAAACATATCAAGAGCAGGATCAAGCCCGCCAAACTAACACGCAAAAACACGATCATAAGTGGGTTTAAATAGCCTAGGAGAATTTCGGCATAAAGAAAGCTACTTCCCCATAAAAAGCCAAGAACGACAATGCGAAGCCAGTCTTTATTTGTCATGAGAAAATCCAAACATATGTAATGAGCCGATACAAGCTTTTGATACTTAGCTCCGAATTCATGTAATCATGCAAAATATGACAATTAAAAACTCATAAATGTTGAAAATTAACGAATTTGGTACATTTTCTTTAGCGCATTGTCGCCTTTTGCATTATTTTTAAAATCTGTAGATATAGTGAGTCATACTGGAAATCAAAATCATGGTGGCTAGTAAGGAAATAGTTGAATATATTGATCTTATTAGATCGCTGGATAGCTTGAATATTCGTCTTGGAATAAAGCATCTAACAGCATCAGAAACAGCCATCTTGCTGGCCATTGCCAATAACGAATTAACAAATAATTCTCACACATCCTTAGCTGATTTAACGTTATCAAAAACTGATATACGATTAATCCCACGTGCAACTTTGTTTCGCTGTCTTCGCACCTTGACCGAAAAGTCACTCATAAAACATGTTGGCAATAAACGATCTGGCGAATATTGCCTAGCCTAGGCGCTTTAGACTCTATGCTATTTGGCAATGCGGTAGCCGCTTAAACCGATAATCGGCAAAGCGTGTATAGGCAAAACGGGCTACATGTTTAATCCCGGGCAGTGACACTAACGCTGCCAGCAAACGCCACCGTGGTAAATGACGCCAGATTAAAATAAACGCATCAACACCAATATGCATATTGCCCATGCTGTCTTTGGCATGTAAACGGCGCAATGCATCGGCTTGTTCAACGTCAAGCGGCACCAATGGGGACGGATCAGTTGCAATATCATGCCAGACGAAAACATCTGCTGGGGCTATGTGCTGATAATACAGGATTTCTTTGCTACAAAGCCCACATTTTCCATCAAAATAGATTTGGATCATTTTTTGCATGCACCATGACTGAGTGATGACCTACAGATATGACGCAGGCGGCAAAATTCAATGTCTCTTAATAATCTTATCTGATTACCATAGACTATTTTTGTGCAGAACGACCAATTAAAGACAGGAGATATTATGACATTTGAAAGCCGCCGCGCCACCGACGCTTTGTTGCCTGATGCTGATTTTGATGACACAACCAGTGATCAGGCTACGCAAGAATCTGCGCTTATGGAAGCATTGATGGATTTGCTAAAAAAATTCCCTGACTATACGCCACCGCGTGTTCGTCTTGACGGTGACATTGTCATACCACTTGATGTGGATCTAAAGAAAAACCGACAACGTGCCAAAAATCTGGCTGATGCCATGAGCGAGTGGATGAGCCGTGATCTGGGACCGCGCAGAAGCCGTACATGGGTTGAATAACCAGACAAGATTATGAAATTAGCGTTTCATTCTGTGTATTAATTTATTGTAATATGCTATTTTCAAATATTGCCGAACGCACCTGAATAATGTCGTGCTTGGCATGACTAACATCAACTTATATGGGGACAGGCTTATGAGCCCAACATCACGCAAATACCAGTCTCGTCCGTTCAAAAAAGGCGACGTGATTTATAGCGTAGGTGATGCGGGAGACGAATTATATCTCATCCATAGCGGCAATGTGGAAATTGTCAGCAAAAACGGATTACAGCTATCCATTCTTGGACCTGGTGAAATTTTTGGGGAAAGCGCTCCTGTTACCAACTCGGCGCGGTCAGCAACCGTCGTTGCCAAGACCAATTGTATTATAAATATCATTGCCAGCGCGCAAATTCGTCAAAAACTAAAGGATAGTGACCCAGTTATCATTGCTATCATACGAAGCCTTTCGCTTCGCTTGAAAGATACAAATATTCTTACCGAAAAATACTGGAACGAGTTAAATATTTATAAAAGTCTCGAATAGGCTAAAGCCTGAAACCTACTTCTTTTTAAAGGCTTCGTCATACATGTCGTAAAACGCCATGCACATAACCGCAATCGCAATAACCCAGAATGGAAGCCCACCATAAAATCCGGCAAAACCCGAACTTATGCTTTCGGCAAGACCAAACACAAAGGTCATAACCAGCGCGGTTGCAATAAAAGCTGATATCAATTTGGTTGTTCTCGAAATCATTTATTTACTCCCTTAGTCATTTTCACTGGCGTCTTCATCTTCGTCAAGTGGCGCAGATAATTTGTTTAACATCCAGCGCGCTGAACGCATAAGACGGTCATCTTCTTCACGATTGCCAACAAGTTGCACACCTATCGGCATATTCTCAACAGAACCTAAAATAGGCAAGGTAAGGCATGGCAGACCGCATAACGTCCAATAGGTACAAAAGATCGGGTCGCCGGTACCTGCATCAAACTTGGTTGCCTGACCCGTTGAACTTGGCGTCAGGATCGCGTCATAATCTTTGAAAAATGAAGTGAAATACCCCATCATCGCCATACGAAATTCGATTGCTTCCTGATAATCTTCGGTACTGATTTTTGCACCACGGCGTAGCATATCGGCAAACTTGTCAAAAAGCTGATCTTCATGATCACGAAGTGCCCAGTCAAGATTACGTGAAATTTCATAATCCTGAATGATTTTGTGTGCTTCAGGCATGTCCTTGAAAGACTGCGCAGCGTCAATTCTCTCAATTTGTCCACCAAGGGCGTCGATAACTTCGTCCATCCCTTCACGGGCACCATCGTCAAGCTTTCCGAAATATGGCATTTCAAGCCAGACAAAATTAGGTTCGATCGGGGCGTCAGCTTGGGCACCAGACAACATTTGAGGGCGTGGTCGAGGATATGATGCATTATCGGCAGGCTCGTATATTGCCAGAACATCAGCAAGCAAGGCAGCATCTTCAAGATATAGCGAAAACACGCCCAATTGATCCAACGTTTGTGATGTTTGCAGAACACCTGTACGCGGCAAAATACCCGACGTTGGTTTGAACCCATAAACTCCACAAAAAGACGCTGGTCTGATAACTGAACCATTCGTTTGTGAACCAATCGCAATTGGCACATGCCCAGCCGCGACAGCAACTGCCGAACCAGATGACGACCCTCCGGGCGAAAAGTCCAGATTATGGGGGTTGCGCGTTTCTGATGGATCAAGAAAGGCAAATGGCGTTGTAACCGTTTTGCCTATGATGATCGCACCCGCATCCATAAGTTGTGCAATAATACGGGCATCTTTCACTGGCTGGCGGCCAGCCATAACTGGTGTGCCAAATTCGGTTGGGAACCCGATTGTATCGACAATGTCCTTGACCCCGACAGGCACACCATGCAACGCGCCCATAGGGCGGCCCGATAAGCGGATAGCATCCATCTCGCTGGCTCGTGCCAGTGCGGCATCGCGGTCAATATGCGCCCATGCCTTTAGCTGGTCATTTTCCTCTTCAATCTTGTCAAAACAGGCTGTAACAAGCTGGACTGATGTTACCTGCCCGTCACGCACCATGCGTACCATTTCCAAAGCAGATGTCATACCGTTTCCATTTCTAAAAAAACGAACCTATACCAGCTTTATTGAACATATACACCGAACAGATAGTCCGGAAGCCATAGGGCGATACCCGGGAATTGATAGAGCAAGACCATCGAGAAGATAACGATTGCCAGATAAGGCAGGATGCCTTTGAAAATATCCATCAGCTCGATCTGATTTTTCAGAACGCCTTTCAGATAATAGGCCGACATCGCCATTGGCGGCGTCAGGAAGGACGTCTGCAAATTAAGCGCCACAAGCATCGCAAAGAAATAAGGATTAACACCAAAATTATCCAGCATCGGCAGGAAGATCGGTACAAAAATAATCAAAATCTCGGACCATTCGAGTGGCCAACCAAGTACAAAGATGATGATCTGCACAAGCACCAGGAACTGCCACGGTTCCAGATCAAATGACAGCACCCAATGTTCGATCACATCATGGCCACCAAGATATGAGAACACCGACGCAAATGTCCACGAACCGATAAACAGCCAGCATACCATAGCTGTGGCCTTTGCCGTCAGAAACACAGACTCCTTAACCTTTTCCCAGCTGAGCGAACGATATAGAAGCGCAAGAAACAGACCGCCAAGCGCACCCATAGCAGCCGCTTCGGCAGGCGTTGCGAGACCACCTAGAATTGACCCAAGCACCGTACCGATTAATGCTGTCAACGGCACGAAAGATACCATCAAGTCCCAATAGATCTTGCGCGCAGGCGGAACGTCCTCATCGCGTGGCTTTGGCGCCAGACTTGGTTGCGACATCACCCGGACAATCACATAAACGATATAGAGACCCGCAAGCAAAAGACCCGGGAACATAGCCGCAGCATAGAGACGTAAAGGCGATAGTTCGGCAATTGCAGCATATACAATCAGCATGATCGATGGCGGAATAAGAATACCCAGCGTACCACCCGCACAGATCACCCCTGAGGCAAACTTCTTGTCATATCCGGCAGTTGCCATCGCCGGAAAGGCGAGAAGTCCCATCAAGGTTACCACCGCACCAACGATACCTGACGCGGTTGAAAATACCGCACATGTAATAAGAGCCGCAATCGCCATTGAACCCGGCAAATTCCGAGCGGCCATCTGTAGTGAATAGAATAATCTGTTCACAATATTCGCACGTTCGACCACATAGCCCATGAACAGGAACAGAGGTATAGCAACAAGCGTATCATTTTCCATGACCGAATAGGTATTCTGGTTCAGCAGATAGAAAATATTGTTGCTGAACAGATCACCAAACGTTTCGATACCGCCCTGATAATAGGCGTAGTAACCAAAACCAACACCCATGGCCAACAAGGTGAACGCAATCGGAAAACCAAGTAGTACCAACAGAATAAACAGGCACAACATTAAAATGGCAACTTGTGGATCGGTCATTTCTAGTTAACTTTCAAATAATTGTGCCATTCAGGCAAAATGTAACGTGACTGACACTAACGTAATCTACTAGTTAGATTGTTCCATCAGCATGTCTTCGGTTTCCTTGACATCAGCAAGACGGTCCATCCAGACACCCGATTGCATCGCCCGCCAGCATCGCGCCAATTCGGCGAATCCCTGCAAAATTAAGAGAAAACCAGCCAGCGGAATCAAAGTCTTGAAAAAGTAAATCTGGATGCGAGCAGGTGAATTCCAACTCACTTCCTTGTAGCGCCAGCTATCAGCAGCAATTTCCCAACCGAACCAAAACAGTGCCAGGATACCGGGGAAGAAAAACAGCAGATAAAGGATAAAATCGACCCGTGCCTGCCATCTGACCGAAAATAACCTGTACAAAACATCACCGCGAACATGCGTATCTTGTGCCAGGGCATAGGGACCAGCCATAAGGAATAACGCACCATACATCTGCACCATCATATCAAAGGCCCAGACAGTTGGTGAATTCAGTGCGTAGCGCACAAACACCTCGTAAGATACCGAGAAAGTAAGCACCAGAATGCACCACCCAAAGGCGCGCCCTACCCAGACACTCAGACTTTCGATAGCATAGATGAACTGCGTCATGGCATGCTCCGCTAATAATTCTAAAATAAATAAAAGTCAGGAGACCAAAGGGTCTCCTGACAAATAATCTTCGAAAATTACAACCTAGCCAAAGTGGTGATTGTAAGCCAGCTTATAGTCAGGCTGGTTCAGATTCAGATAGTTCATCACATCTTTGGCATATGCCTTCTGTGATTCGATGACTTTCGCAAAGAACGGGTCTTCAGCCGAAATACGGTCAACAACAACGTCCCAGGCTTTCAACTGGGCGGCCATCACTGAGTCAGGAGTCCGGTGAACTTTAACACCACTTTCGTTCTGCAAACGAACTAGGTCATCGGCATAACGCTTTGTGTTGTGCCAGTAGAAGTTTGAACTTTCGGCTTCTGATGCGTGCCGCAGAATAGCCTGAAGCTCAGATGGAAGCGCGTTAAACTTCTTTTTGTTGAAGGTCACTTCAAAGAATTCCTGTGACTGGTGGAATGATGCCAAATGATAGTCCTTAGACACATCCTGCATACCAAAGTCACGGTCAGATGTTGGGTTGTTAAACTCAGCCGCATCAATCAGACCAGACTTCATGGCTGGCTGAATTTCACCACCTGGAAGCTGCACAACAGACATACCCATTTCCATGAGAACATCAGCTGCCAATCCGACTGTACGATATTTCAGACCATCCATCTGTGAGGCGTCTTTGATTTCTTCTTTGAACCAGCCAAGTGGCTGTGCTGGCATCGGGCTGTTAAAGAATGAAACAACGTTCAAGCCTAGGCTTTCCATCAATTCATTGAACAGCTCCATACCGCCACCATAATGCGCCCAGCCAAGAACTTCCTGCGAAGACCAGCCAAAGCAAGGGCCTGTTCCAAACAATGAAGCTGATTTTGACTTTGAATACCAGTAAGCTGGCACGTAATGCGCTGCGTCCAGAACGCCGCGATGAACCGCATCCTGCATCTGGCTAGTTTTAACAACGGCATTAACTGCAAGCAGGTCGATTTTCAGATCTTTACCTGCCATGGCATGCACGCGGTCAACATATGACTTGGCGTTTTCCAAGAATATACCGCCACCCCAAGATGCTTGCATCTTAAGGCTGACAGCTTCATTTTTGTTGATAGCAGGTGCGGATGGCGTAGCTTTTTTTCCGCCCTTCCCTCCGACACCGACTGCATAACCTACCGCCGCCGCGCCTACAACAGCTGCACCAGTCAGGAATGTTCTACGACTATCGCTCATGTGACTCCTCCTATGTATCATTTGAATTATTTTAATTGTTGTGATGAGTTTACTTGTCGCGAAAAACGAATCAATTACTTATTTTGAAAGTAATTGTGACGTTTTTGGCAATAAAGTTTATCAGTTTAATTCCCATTCCTCAGAACATCGCAAAAAACGGCATAAAACCGCCACTTTACTTTTTCATTTTTTGATCGAATATCACTCAAAGCTGATAAAATAGGATCGTGAAAAAATTTTGCACAAATGAAAAATCTACACATCCCCAAGATAATTTTGGAAATGGTGAAATTTGTCAGAATAATTTCACTGATTCGTTTGTGACGTGGGATTACGTGATACCTCTGAGTATGTCACAGCGCAGGCCA
>Ga0233444_10000148_pt1 | contig 94589 bp, 97 predicted proteins | sample SI_124_October20_6_FD_182792 | JGI IMG/M metagenome (GOLD analysis project Ga0233444, IMG submission 182792) | Seawater microbial communities from Saanich Inlet, British Columbia, Canada - SI_124_October2016_10_MG | ecosystem: Environmental > Aquatic > Marine > Inlet | place: Canada: British... | reverse complement strand
AATTGACGTACGTTGTCTCCATGCCAGTTCCTCTAGTTGTTCTTTCTTGTTTCTGGGTAATCGAATGCAGATTGTCGCGTTTTTTATCATAACTGTTTAAAATTTAGGGGTTTATGTTTAATTATTTCTTGTTCAAGTGATGATGACACTAGGACTACTGACCCTATGATAGGTAATTGGTGGCTATCGAATTCTCCTGGGGATAGTACTTGGAATTTGAGTTATAGTTCTAATGGTACTTTTACTGAATCATTAACCTCTACTACATACCCCGAAGATGACCCTATGACCCTCAGCGGAAGTTGGACAAATGTTGGGAATGACTTTAACGCGTTAAGTCAAACTTACAATTTAAGACCGAATCACTTAGACCCGCCTTATGGTACGGGCGAGGAAGGTGACTATGATGCTGGTAATACAACACGTATATTCTCGGAAGATTTTAATGAATTCCGATACTCGGTTGCTAGGCGGTATGACGGTAGTGTTGTTGGGTCTGATGTATATATTAGACAATAAAAACCTTAGGGAGAGTATTATATAATGCAACTCCGAATCAAATTAATCTGCTGATATCTTTAGAGATTTAGCTTTGAGTTTAGCGCTTTAAGTAAATTGATTGCAGGCAGAGTACCTATGCGGATTGATGTAATACACTTTAAATATTGCGTGTGTAGAGAGCTGGTAAATAAGCAGTACGAAATTTTATTAGAGGGAGAGTAGAGTGTAATTTAGCTAGAACGAGTCTTGAGGAAGAATTGGATTAAATACTCAGTAAAAAGAGTTAAAAGTTGTAAAAATCAGAGAAAAAGTTCTCTATAAGTTCTCTGTTTCTAAATATTCACTCGTAACTTTGTGGGTGTTAAGGGATTCGAACCCATGACCTCTACCCTGTCAAGGTAGCGCTCTAAACCAACTGAGCTAAACACCCTATTAGATTTTTATTTTAAAATATTTAATAAGTGCCCTAAATAGTACCCATCAAATAAATCAACTAATCCCAAATATACATCAATCACTTTAAGTTTAGTCAACAAAGAGCGGTAAATCCTGTTCTTGTCTTTCTACTATTTCAGAAGAACGGAGTTTAGGTAGTACATAGTGTAGAGATAGCTGTAACAGTTTTAGCTTTTGGTCTGTGGTCATAGAATCTACATCTTTACGATTGACAACGTTGTCTATTAAATTCTGTAACTTCTCCTTTATTTCTGTGGTTATTTTGTTTGGGCTTCCTTTGGGTCTTGGCATTATTTTATATTTTAAATAAGTCTAAATATATATTAATGATAATCAGTTATTTAAATTGATTCTAATGACTTTCTAAAGTACCTTAGATAAAAATTATAACAATAGAAAATTTAACTCTATCTAATTCTTGTGTTAATTGTGTTAATCACGAACAAAATAAATGTAGTGTACATCACGTTTATGTAACACCTTCAAATACTTGTGGAGAGTTTACTTCAGGCTCATAAATGAAAGTATAAAACAGCTCTTTTACTTCTGCTGTTATTTTATTGTGGTTTCCTTTAGGACTTGCATTATTTTGTAATTTGGGTTTAACTATTAAACTGAATCTTATGTCTAGATCCAAAGAGCGTGTAAACAAGTTCTTTTTTATTGTTTGCATATTTTGGGCAATACTATGTGTCTATTTAGTAATTGATTCTTTAATAAAACAAGATTGAGGTGATTCTTTTGTTAACATAACTTTGGGGCGTGCTTGTTTTGCTAACACTTTGTATGAAGGTATCATGAGGTATAAAAAGTAGTTTTTTATGCAGTAGGATAGAGGTGTACAGGTATCCGTGTTATCTTAAACTACCTTTAAACCCTTTGTTGAGATAAGATACAAATTCAACTAAATATTTATTGCTATTTAATGGAATAAAAGGGATCAAAAATCAAAACGGAAATCAACTATTTATAAGATATATTTCTACATTTGTTAAAAATTAATCATGATTATAGGTGTTCCTAAAGAAATCAAAAACAACGAGTATCGCGTAGGATTAAATACGGCAAGTGTTAGTGCTTTAGCCCAACAAGGGCACGAAATTTATATTGAAAGTGGAGCAGGCCTTGGTAGCGGTTATGGTGACGAGGATTATATAACTGCTGGGGCTACTATACTCCCTAGAGCTGCAGAAGTTTACAAAATCGCAAAGATGATCGTAAAAGTCAAAGAGCCTCTTCCTGCTGAATACGATCTTATCCAAGGAAGACAAATTCTCTTTACTTATTTCCATTTTGCTTCTTCTGAAGAACTCACAAAAGCCATGATTGAACGCAAGGCTGTTTGTATCGCCTATGAAACTGTTTCGGATGAAAATAATCGACTACCCTTACTTACTCCCATGTCAGAGGTAGCAGGAAGAATGTCTATTCAACAAGGGGCAAAATTTTTAGAAAAACCTCAAGGAGGGAAAGGCATCTTAATGGGAGGAGTTCCTGGCGTTAAACCTGCAAATGTTATGATCATTGGCGGAGGTATAGTGGGCACAGAAGCAGCAAAAATGGCTGCTGGTTTAGGGGCAAATGTTTCCTTGTTAGACATTAACCTTGACCGTTTACGCTATTTAAGCGAGATCCTTCCTGCAAATGTCACTCCTTTATTCTCTAGTGAAGAAACGATTACAAACCTGCTTAAAGAGGTTGATTTAGTAATTGGGGCTGTATTAATTCCTGGAGCAAAAGCCCCTAAAATTATCCGTAAAGAAATGCTAACTAAAATGAGCCCAGGGACAGTGTTAGTTGATGTCTCTGTTGACCAAGGGGGCTGTTTAGAAACTTGTGAACCAACTACTCACGAGGCGCCTACTTTTACTGTTGATGGGATTATACATTATTGTGTCGCAAATATCCCGGGGGCTGTTCCCATGACAGCAACAGATGCCCTAAACAATGTTACTCTTTCATTTACAAAAATGATAGCAAATAAAGGCTGGAAAAAAGCTTGTGCCGAAAATACGATGCTCGCAAAAGGTTTAAATATAGTAGAAGGAAAAATTGTTTATAAAGCCATCGCAGATAGTTTTACGCTTCCCTTTTATGAGAATGCGATATGATTCCGTAATTTTAGAGGATCGATAGAACCTATGATTGCAGCAATAGAAAAGATTGTAGGGCAGAACAATGTTTTAGCCCACGGCAAAGAAAAATCCCGTTTTACCCATATTTGGAAAACAGATCTACCGCTTGAAGCACTTGCTGTTATTTTTCCTAAAAGCACTCAAGAGCTATCGGCTATTTTACAACTTTGCCACCAAGAAAAACAAGAAGTTGTAGTCCATGGCGGGCTTACCAATCTTGTAGGTGCAACACGAACAAAAAAAAAGCAGCTGGTCATCGCTTTAGACAAGATGAACCAGATTGAAGAACTGGACGAAAAGAGTAGAACCATTACTGTTCAAGCTGGTGTTATTCTCGAAAATGCGATTGATGCTGCTACAGACAAAAACCTCTTTCTCCCTTTGAGTTTTGGTGCAAAAGGATCAGCACAAGTAGGTGGTGTTGTCTCTACTAATGCGGGTGGGCTCAGGGTCTTCCGTTATGGGATGACGCGTCAAATGGTTTTAGGGCTAGAAGCTGTTCTTCCCGATGGGACAATTATCTCTTCCTTAAAAAAAATCATCAAAGATAATTCTGGTTATGACCTGAAACAACTTTTTATTGGGGCAGAAGGGACATTGGGGATTATTACTAAAGTAGTCTTTAGACTACAAGAAAAACCACGAAGTCGTTCTTCGGCCATTGTGGGGATTAATCACTATGAACAGGTCATTCAAATGCTTAAGTTCATGGAAAAGGGCCTGGCTGGAACACTAACTGGCTTTGAACTTATGTGGCAACGCACCTATCAAGCAATGACGCAACCCCCTTCTGCCTATGCTCCTCCACTTCCAAATCATTATAACTATTATGTTTTTATTGAATGCCTAGGCAGCGATGCAGAAAATGATATTGAACGTTTAGAAAACTTGATTGGAGAAGCGCTAGAAAACAAAATGATTGAAGATGGTGTTTTAGCCCAAAGCGACCGCGAGTTACAAAGTATCTGGAAAATAAGAGAAGATGTTTCTGTCTTGGCAGACTTAGCAAAATACGATCAACATTTTGATATTAGCTTACCCATACCAGTGATAGGAGCAGAAGTTGATCGCGCCATTGAGCAATTGGAAAAACTGGATTTTATAGAAAAAATCTTCCCCTTTGGCCATGTAGCCGACGGTAATATTCATTTCATCATTGGTAAGAAAGATAATTCTCCAGAGATCATTCAAACCATTAATGCGGTCATCTATGCAGAATTAGCTAGACATAAAGGCTCAGTCTCTGCAGAACATGGGATTGGCTTAGATAAAAAAGCTTTCCTCTCTACTTCAAGAACAGCAAATGAAATAGAATTGATGCAGTTGTTGAAAAAAACCTTAGATCCCCATGGAATTTTAAATCCCGGTAGAATCGTTAGTCTTTAATTTACTTCTTTGATCTTAATAGTCAAATTCCTTATGTTGAGATTATAAGGATATCGCACGTGCTGTATAACATATTTAGGAATGTTATTGGGATCTAATGGATCAGAATTAGCCGCTGTTTCTGTGGTATCTAAATAACCATCGCCGTCATCGTCATTATCTGCAGTATTACCATAACCGTCCCCATCTGTATCAAATTGCTCATTGGGATCGAATGGGAAAACATCTACCAGATTAGTTACTCCATCACGATCTGTATCATCAGACGGTGTAGCGGTATTTGTATTCGCAACAGGTGTACTTGTGTTTGATGCGGTAGGATCTAGATCAAACGGCACTAATCTTGTAAGCATTGCTTGTGGCTCTTTCACCAAACGAATGGTAAAATCAGATTGAGAAGGGAGCTCTAATTTAACATGCTCAAAAAACTGATCATTAATACGAGAAGCGGTCCAGATAGGGATACTGTCATATTCAATTGAAAAGCGTTTTGCCCCTGGATAAACTGTAGGAGAATTAATACGCATATCGTCTGCTGTTGCATCTTCAGGATTAACATATGTCACCTTCGTTGGCGAACTTAAAGAGGTTCCTGTGATACTCGCATCATCAATATAAATAACAGATTGACTTTCTAATTTATAATCAAATTCTAAAATTAAATTGTTTCTAGGGAAATTTTCAAAAGCCTTACGAGCTGCTACTTTATGGGACGAACTATAAGGAACAATAATCCAATTATTGTATTGGTTGCCTTCGCCGTCAAGGGGTTGAATGAAATCTGCTAATACCGTATCTGTTCCTGTTCTTGACCATACTGCAGCCTCGTTTTCACCAACATTCAAATCATCTTTATAATACATTTCAATGAAATCTTCATAATAGCGACTGTCGCTATCTTCGGTATTATAAACTTTTAGCCCTACGTCAAAGCGACCAAATGCATTATACTCGACGGTTTCTGTTACTTCGCTAATACTGTCGTTCGTTATTGCCCCTGGAAAACTCCATTCTAGGCTGTCTATATTACTGGCAGAAGCGATAAAGCTCACATTAAAAGTTGGAGAGCCATTATTCGTACTAACGCCAATTGTTCTAGAGGTAGAAATAAAAGAAGCCGAAATATTCCCTGTATTTTCCCAATTGGGATTCAAGGTATTTTGCTGGACTTCTGGTGGTTCATACATGGGAGGAACACAACCTATCCATAAAACAAAAGAAAGGACCCAAAAAAAGCAAAGTCGTTTCAACTCCATACCTCAAAAATAAGTTTTATTTATGATATAAATAATATATAAGTAAAATCAATAAAAAATGCCCCTTAAATAAGGACCCTTTAAAATAATTAAACTTTGAATTTAAGCAACGTTTTCTTTCTTGATTAAGTTCAGGGCAGAACCCTCTTTAAACCACTCAATCTGCTGTGCGTTATAGGTATGATTCGCCATAATAGTATCCTTAGAACCATCGGCATGAACTACCTCTATAGTAATTAGCTTTCCAGGAGCAAAATCTTTTAAATCAACAAAGTTAAAGGTGTCGTCTTCTTGTATAAGGTCATAATCTGCCTCATTCGCAAAGGTGATTCCTAACATTCCTTGCTTCTTTAAATTGGTTTCGTGAATACGCGCAAAGGATTTTACTACTACTACCTTAACACCTAAAAAACGTGGCTCCATGGCAGCATGCTCACGTGATGAACCTTCTCCATAGTTGTGATCTCCCACAACAACAGTTTCAATTCCTGCTGCTTTGTATTCACGTTGTGTGTCGGGTACTCTCCCATACTCCCCTGTCATTTGATTTTTGACAAAATTGGTTTTTTGGTTAAAAGCATTGACCGCACCAATTAAACAGTTGTTAGAAATATTATCTAAATGTCCACGGAAACGCAACCATGGTCCAGCCATAGAAATGTGATCTGTAGTACATTTCCCGTGTGCTTTTATTAACAATTTAGCTCCAGTGAGATTACCTCCGTCCCAAGGTTTAAATGGGGTTAATAGCTGTAAGCGTTCTGAAGTTTCACTTACCACTACATTGACGGAAGAACCATCTTCTACTGGTGCTAGATAACCGTTGTCTTCTACATCAAAACCTTTGGGGGGTAATTCCATCCCAGTGGGTGGATCTAAACTTACTTCTTCTCCGTTTTGATTAATCAACTTATCTGTTAAAGGATTGAAATCTAAACGGCCTGCAATGGCAACAGCAGCGACCATTTCTGGAGAAGCGACAAAAGCATGAGTGTTAGGGTTTCCGTCGGCACGTTTAGAGAAGTTTCTGTTAAACGAGTGTACAATTGAATTTTTCTCTTGCTTGTCTGCTCCTTCACGTGCCCATTGACCAATACAAGGTCCACAAGCATTGGTAAAGATTTTAGCATTTAAGTCTTCAAAGACGCTTAATAAGCCATCTCTTTCTGCGGTATATCGCACCTGCTCTGAACCTGGATTGATTCCAAATTCTGCTTTAGTAACTAGCCCTTTATCAACAGCTTGTTTTGCAATAGAAGCCGCACGAGACAAATCTTCATAGGAAGAGTTGGTACATGAACCAATTAACCCCCATTCTACTTGTAATGGCCAGTCGTTTTGTTTAGCTACTTTAGACATTTCTGCAATAGGGGTAGCTAAATCTGGAGTAAAAGGACCATTTAAGTGAGGACTTAAAGTACTTAAATCAATTTCAATTACTTGATCAAAATATTGTTCTGGATTAGCATATACTTCTACATCGGCCGTTAAATATTCTTTTACAGCATTGGCTGCATCGGCAACATCGTCACGACCAGTAGAACGTAAATAACGCTCCATTGACTCGTCATACCCAAAGGTAGAAGTCGTTGCTCCTACTTCTGCTCCCATATTACAAATGGTTCCTTTACCAGTACAAGACATGGCTTCGGCACCTTCGCCAAAATATTCAATAATTGCGCCAGTACCTCCTTTTACAGTAAGGATACCCGCTACTTTTAATATTACATCTTTTGGGGCAGTCCAACCGTTTAATTTCCCGGTTAATTTTACCCCGATCAATTTTGGGAATTTTAATTCCCATGGCATATCTGCCATTACATCTACCGCATCTGCACCACCTACACCAATGGCCAACATTCCTAGTCCACCAGCGTTAACGGTATGTGAATCTGTTCCAATCATCATCCCACCAGGGAAAGCATAGTTTTCCAATACAACCTGGTGAATAATCCCTGCGCCTGGTTTCCAAAAACCGATCCCATATTTATTGGAAACTGATTCTAAAAAATCAAATACCTCTGCAGAGGTAGAATTAGCTGATTTTAAATCTACTTCAGCACCAGATTTAGCTTGAATTAAGTGATCACAGTGAACTGTAGTAGGGACAGCAACCTTTTGTTTCCCAGCTTGCATAAATTGTAACAAAGCCATTTGTGCCGTGGCATCTTGGCAAGCAATTCTGTCTGGTGCAAAATCAACATAGTCTGCTCCTCTTGTATATGGACGCCCAGATTTTACATCCCATAAGTGAGAATACAAAATCTTTTCAGAGGCAGTTAAAGGTTTTCGGGTTAATTTTCTTGCTTCAGTGACACGATCTTCTAATCGTGCATAGACAGCTTTGATCATTTCAATATCAAATGCCATAATCCTATTAATTTAATTTGGACAAAATTACAAAATTAAGCGTTTAGAATTCTTCTGTATGATAGATTTAATTGATGCTTTAAAAAATGCTACAAATCCCACAAAATATGTTTAAAATCATAGCAAATATTGGCACAGAGTTATGGATTATACATTTTATTTTCTTTTACATAAAAATAGGCTGTCGCCTTTTTTGAAGGTTTCTTAGAAATAAAGTACCTTTTAATAATCAAAATAAAAAATCTCGTGGGTACACTATTTCAAAAATACAAAGTCGTATTGTTACTTATTTTTTTAGGTCTCTTCATCCGTTTTGTGGATAGCTTTATCATGGATGGAACCTTTAAAGGCGTAAAAGAATACAAACATTTTATTTATATCGGTGCGCTATTAATAGGTCTTGCCGTTGTTTTAAGCATTTTACTAAAGGAAGGCCCAGCCGAAGAATAAGCCTTATCTTTGCCCAAAAAAGATGCAGCATTTTTCAAAAGAAAACATTAATGCTTTAGCCACACGCTATAAAAACAATTTAATCAATAGTATTTCTGGCTATAAATCGGCTAATTTAATTGGTACTAAGAGCAAGACGGAAATTACCAATCTAGCGGTCTTTAACTCTGTGATTCATTTAGGGAGTAATCCAGCGCTTTTAGGTTTTATATTGCGGCCTACCACGATCCCAAGACACAGCTACCAAAACATGAAAGAAAAGGGGGTTTTTACCATCAATCACATTAATCTAGATCAAATAGAAGACGCCCATCACACCTCGGCAAAGTATGCTGAAAATATTTCTGAATTCGATCAAACTAATCTTGAAGTAGAATACAAGGCAGAATGCCTTGCCCCATTTGTCAAAGGGGCTCCAGTTCAAATTGCTTGTCGCTATGTCAACGATTACCTTATCAAAGAAAATAACACTCTTTTAGTTGTAGGTGCAATAGAACATTTATTTATTCAAAACGAAATGCTGCATCAAGACGGCTGGGTACAACTTGATAAAGGTCAAGTAGTAACCATTAACGGTTTAGACGGCTATGCCTTGCCGAAGTTGATTTCACGTTTCCCATATGCCCGACCAAAAGAATAAACCATGGAATTTATTTCAAACACGCTTTATGATTATGTTGTGGCTCACTCACAAGATGAGCCACCATTACTAGCCGATCTTTCTAGGCAAACATATTTAAAAGTCCTGCAACCCCGCATGCTTAGCGGACCATTGCAAGGAAGGTTTTTAAGTATTTTGGCTAAGCTACTCCAACCTAAAAAAATATTAGAAGTGGGGACATTTACAGGTTATGCCACCCTTTGTTTGGCCGAGGGCCTTGCTAGAGGTGGACAGATTGACACCCTTGATAAAAATGAAGAGCTTGTCGATTTTCAACGCTCCTTTTTTGATCGTTCCCCCTGGGGAAAGCAAATCCAACAACATTATGGAGATGCGATAGAAATTATCCCAACACTTGAAGGACAGTACGATCTAGTTTTCTTAGATGCAGATAAAAAAAACTACCTCAATTATTTTGAGCTGCTACTCCCAAAAATAAAAAAGGGCGGATTATTATTGTCTGATAATGTCTTGTGGAGTGGGAAAGTCATAGAAGAAACCCGAAAAAATGACCAAGACACTGCTGTTTTAAAAGAATTCAATCAAACCCTCGCACAGCATCCCCAGTTGGAGACTGTTTTACTCCCCTTAAGGGATGGGCTTACATTAAGTCGAAAAAATTAACCTTTACGTTTAATTGAGTTGGTCAATTGATCAAAGCCCTCTTTTACCTGATCAATTTCTTTTTTGAGGTCTGTCCCGATTTCTTTAGTGGGGTCAATCTCAGCCGATTTTTGAATCTCAGATTTAATTTCGTTTGTGGCTTGTTTTACTTGGGTCATCCCTTTGGCCAGACCTCTAGCAATAGACGGTATTTTGTCGGCTCCAAAAATAAGGAGAATAATAAAAAAGATAAAGACAATCTCTGCACCACTAATGAATAACATGGATGTTGTTTTTATCAAAGATAAACCAAAAAAAAGCAGTGAAAAAATATCACTGCTTTTTAGTTCATCAAAACACTGACTTTTAGCCTTTAATTTTACTTTTAAATTGATCAAAATCAGAGTCAGCCTCTTTTTTAGGCCATGCGTTGTTATTTAAATTAACGTCTGCAGTAGCAGCATCTGGATCGATTGTTACACTAATTAACTCTTTATTTGAAGTAATAAGTTTACGAACAGACGCATCGTTTTTACGCCATACTTGTACAGGGTATGTGATGCGTTCTGTTGAGCCATCTGCATAAGTGTACTCTGCGATAATGGGCATAACAAGTCCGCCGGGTTTTTCAAATTCGATTTCATAGAAATACTTGGGAAGCGTTTTTCGTTCCTCAAGATTTTCTGCTAAAACAGTAGAGTGATCTTTAAATTCGCCTTCGGCCAAAGAAGGGTCGAATTCTTCACTTTCGTCTGCCACCATAAAGACAGAAGGACTTAGATCGTCTGCTGTCATCCCATAGTTCTCTAACATGTCTGTTACCTCTTTACTAGGAGTAGGTGATACATAGTAGCGCTTTACTTTTTTTACACCTATATCAACTACATCTGTTGAATAGAACCATCCTTTCCAGAACCAATCTAGATCAACCGCAGAGGCATCTTCCATTGTACGGAAAAAATCTTCAGGAGTAGGATGTTTGAACATCCAGCGCTGGGAATAGGTCTTAAAGGCAAAGTCAAACAATTCTTTCCCCATAATAGTTTCACGAAGAATATTAAGTGCTGTTGCAGGCTTTCCATAGGCATTAGGACCTAGTTGGAAAACGTTTTCTGGGTTAGACATAATAGGACTAATAAAGTCTTGATTACCAGACATATATCGAACAATTTTTGAAGGTGCCCCTCTTCTAGAAGGATAATTCTCTTGGAATTCTTGCTCAGTTAAATACTGCATAAAGGTATCTAATCCTTCATCCATCCATCCCCATTGACGCTCGTCTGAGTTAACAATCATTGGAAAGTAGTTGTGTCCTACCTCATGAATAATCACGCTTATCATTCCATACTTTGTTCGGTCTGAATAAGTTCCATCGTCATTAGGGCGGCCATAGTTCCAGCAAATCATAGGGTATTCCATTCCTTGATTCTTGGCATGAACAGAAACAGCTTTGGGATAAGGGTAATCAAAAGTGTATTTAGAATACACTTCTAAAGTGTGAGCAACCACACGGGTAGAATATTCTTCCCATAATGGGTTTCCTTCTTTAGGATATAGAGAAGAAGCAATTTTATTTTCTCCTCCAATATTAACCACCATCATATCCCAGATAAATCTTCTTGAAGTGGCAAAACCAAAGTCACGCACGTTTTCTGCGATAAAACGCCATGTTTTCTTCTTTGTAGCTCTTACTTTTTCTTTTTCGATTACCTCATCCTGAGTAACGATCATTACTGGATTGTCAAAAGTATTTAAAGCTTTTTTATAGCGCTGGTACTCTGTTTTTGACAATACCTCTTTAGGGTTTTGAAGTATCCCAGTAGCTTCCATGATGTGATCTTCTGGCACGGTGATATTTACTTCATAGTTTCCAAAGTTTAGGGCGAATTCTCCATTCCCCCAAAACTGATAGTTTTGCCAACCCTCTACATCGTTATAAACGGCTAAACGTGGGAAAAACTGTGCAATTACATAGGTACGGTTATCATCTACTGCAAAGTATTCATAGCCAGAGCGGGCTCGATCTGTCACGTGATTGTTGATTTTATACCACCATTTAATCGAGAAGGTGTATTGTGCACCGCTTGCTAATGGTGTGGGTAAGTCGACGCGCATCATCGTTTGATTAATGGTATGACGCAGTGGACGACCATTTGCATCTTTAACTGCTTCTATATTGAAGCCCCCAACAAATTTCTCCGAAGTAAATTCATCAACAAATGATTCAACTTGTCTAAAACTAGGCGCACCAGAAGGATCTTTTGCTCCCTCCATATCGTTTTCATTCCGAATATTTTGATCAAGCTGCACCCATAAATAAGGTAAAGCATCTGGCGAATTGTTGGTGTAAGTGATGTTTTCGCTTCCATACAACTTAGTGTTTTCGTCATCTAACTCGATGTCCATCTTATAATCTACCTGTTGCTGATAGTAATCTACCCCTGGGGCGCCAGAAGCTGTTCTAAAGCGATTAGGCGTAGCAAATTCTTCGTACAACTGCTTGAATTTATTGTTGTTTTTATGCCCTTGAATCGCGATAGAGTCTTGAGCTAGAACCAAGATTGAAAAAAGCATTAAGATTGAGGTAAATGGGTACTTTTTCATTTTTTCAAAAATTAAAATAGATTTAAATATACTTTAATTTTACTTATTTAAGTGTAAAATCAAAATGGGTTTGTTTATGGGTTAAAAGAAAACTTTTCTTTAGGCCAGGCGTACTTACATGGATTATATTTTGTTGCCCTGTGAGAAAGTCGGTTAAGAAAGTAGCCTTTACCTCAAAACGTTTTAAATCGCTAGAAGGCAGAATAATTTCGGCATAAATAACAAGCAAGTCATCTTGATATTCTCTGCCTAGATAATCCATTTTGTGTTGATTCCCATCTATTGCAATGTTGAGATTGTTTAAATAAAATGCTTTGATAAAAGCATCGATTTCTACTGGATTAGAATCAGGCAAAAAAACAACCTTCTGATTTGTTTTTTCTTGCATTAAAGCCTGGATATCTTCTAAGAAAAAACGACTGGTTATCTGTAAATGTTGATTTGCAGGCAACCATTTGAGGTTTGTTGTACTTAGATAATATTCATGAACCACATGAGAGGAAGTGAGCAGAACTGACAGAAATAACAATAGTTTAATCTTTTTCATACTGCTTTGTTTTGTATTCTTCAAAGGCGTGAATTACTTGCTCATGCATATCTTTCTTATAATAATCAATTAACTGGCTATTTTCTGAACATCCCAGAACAAAATCATAAATATCTTCTAGTTTAATGTCATAGTTTTCTTCAAAAAAATAGACTCCATAAAATTTAATGATGCTAAAGACCATTTCAAATTGTGTATCAAGCTTTCTTCTTTTCTTGAGTTTTTTATAATAACCCGATAGGTGCTTATAGACTGCATCAATATTAATCCCTCCAGAGATTGGCAATAAAAGGGTAGAGAGTATAAGGCTTTTTCCAGAGACAATTTTTTCTTTTCTCACTCCCTTGTAACCTGGAATCCCTACATCGTCAAAATTGATTTGCCCTTTAACATTACTTAAATCACTGCTAAGACTTCCACTTAAATTATGGGGTTTTACCACTACCTCATCTAACTCGTTGATAAAGGCCTCTAGATATACGGTAATTTCATCTAGCGCAAAAATTTCAGGAGAAATTTTTAATGCTCTTTTTTTGTATTGCACCCCAGAAAAAATCAGCTCCTCTCCTATTGCAACCGAGATTTCAAAATTTCCGCCTATATCTGTTATCTCTGCTAAACCACGATCTGCGTTAATCACATGAATCCCAGCCACAACTAAATTTGGATGAGAAATTCTACCATTAAGCAACTTGTAGTCCTGTGCCTTTAGAATTCCACAAAACATAACCAAAAGCAATATAAAAACCCTTTTTGGCATCAGCGAATTTGCTTTTTATATTGCTCACTTTCATGGTATAAGAACTCGATTAGCTGAAACTCTTTGTCTTTCTTCAACAAGCGATCTGAAGGAAGCTTTTTATCCATCAGTTCTAAAAACTCAATGACTTCATCTTGTACTAATCCTAAATCTTTGGTGAAAAATGTATCATCAAAAATAAGGGGCAATACCTTTGAAGGAATTAAGGTTCTTGGCGCAGCTTTATCTCTTCCTTGAACTACCTTGGCCAACAATTTTGCGACATTGACAATATTTAATCCATTGACTAACTGCCCTTGTCGAAGAATTGCATTATCAATTTTTGTGGATTTATCTTGGGTATAATCTACTTTAGAAAATTCTTCTCTCTTTAGATCAAGAAATTTTTGAGTATTTTCTGGTCCTACAACGATTTCATCTAAAACGGTTATGCGCTCGTTAACCTCTACCACTAATCGATTCTTTTGAATGATCTCTATAGTGATGGTCAATGTTTTAATTCTAAATTCAACCGAGGAGAAAATTATTTCATCTCCTGCTTTAGCTAGAATTTCAAAGGTACCTTCTCCATCTGTTATGGTATTGGTTTGGGCAGTATTATTGACAACATTAGCGGCAATAACGTTAGCATTTCTATATAAGAGCCTACCCTTGAGCAATTGTCGCTTTTCTTGCGCAGTAACATATATAAAACTTAATACAAAAAAGGAAGTCAACCAGTATTTCATGGGTTAAAAATAACAATAATCACCACAAAAATAGTGGGTAAAGACGTTAATTGTTCGATAAATCTAAAGGAGAAAAATTGAGCGGGAGACCGGGTTCGAACCGGCGACATTCAGCTTGGAAGGCTGACGCTCTACCAACTGAGCTACTCCCGCCTTGATATAAAGATAGTATTTCTTTTAAAAATATTTAGCGAAATGAAAACCTATAATTTTAAAACCTATATTGTAATAAAATTTATGTGATGGGGTGTTTTGTACATAAGTATTCAATTCTACTGCTTCACAGCCTTTTCCTTTAGCTTGTTTTTCTATAAATGCGAGTAATTATTCTCCAATTTTTTTAGAATGACAAGATGGATCAATATACACATGATCTGTTTCACAACTTTTCCCAGCATAATGTCTGGTTTGATACCATAAGCCAGTAACCCCAATAAGTCGCGCCCCGTCATAAACCCCAATACATTAATAGTTTTGGGTAAACATCTCTGCAAAACGTTGCTCAAGTATTTGATCTGAAAATTTATTTGAAGTAAAATCTTGAATTAATGGAATAATTTCAAGAATATGAGTAGCATCAAGCAGAAAAAATGAATGTTCATATGCAATGATACAAAAAAAATGAACTTTTAATTCAGGTCATTATCTGGATAAATCTTTAACTTGAAGCATTAAAATGAAATGTGAAATAAAAAAAATTTCGGCAGAAAAAACACACGCCATAAGGCATCCAATACTTAGACAAGGTCGCCCGATTGAAGACTGTGTTTTTCATGGTGATAAGGATCCTAAAACGATTCACTTAGGTGCTTTTATCGAGCATAAACTTGTTGGAGTGCTTTCTGCCTATCAAAAAAACACTACTGTTTTTGATGTAAAAGAGAGCTATCAAGTAAGAGGCGTCGCAGTCCTTACAACAGCTCATCGAAAAGGGATAGGGCGGGCATTAATGGCACATATTGAGCAGCAATTAAAACAAAGAGAAATTCATTTAATTTGGCTCAATGCAAGATTAACAGCAGTCGATTTTTATACTGCCCTAGCGTACCAACAAAAAGGGAACGGGTTCGAAATAGAAGGCATAGGAACTCATTACTGCTTTTATAAAATATTAAAATGAAAAAAAAAATTGCGCTTTTTCTTGGTTTATTAGTAGTACAACAATTGACAGGTCAAGTCACACTCACTGTCGATTCTGACTTACTCTTAGGGAAAAAAGAGATTACTAGTACCACAAAAGAGTTTACCTTACTTCCACAAGCAGCCCTTGCATTTAAAGAAATGCAAACTGCAGCAAAAAAAGATAGCATTGATCTAAAAGTTGTCTCTAGTTTTAGAAGTTATGCTACACAAAAGGGAATATGGAATAGAAAGTTCAAGCGTTTTATAAAAGAAGGCTTAACTGGCCCAAAGGCGATTAAAATAATTATTGAATATTCCACCCTACCGGGTACATCTCGTCATCATTGGGGAACAGAAGTTGATCTGATCGATGGAAGCAAAAAAGTAGAAGGAGATGTCTTACTGGAAGAGCATTTTCATCAAGGGGTATATCAAAAACTTCATCGATGGTTACAAAAAAATGCGAATCGTTATGGCTTTGAGATTGTATACACTAAAGATAGTTTACGCAAGGGTTTTTTGTATGAACCCTGGCACTATAGTTATGCGCCACTTTCAAAAAAATTCTTAAAAAGATATCTAGAGAAAGAATTGATTTATCGGATAAAACAAGACAGCACTTTATTGGGAAAAGAATTTATTTCACCAGAATTTATCGAGTGTTACTACCGTGAAAATGTACTGGGAATCAATTCGCTATTAAAACAATAGATTATTTTAATCGCATTAATTTAATTAGACCTTCAAAACTCCTATACTTGTAATATATTCAGCTGTAAATCTTAAAACGAAATGAAAAAGACATATTACAATCCTGAGGATTTAAAAAAATTTAGCGCGATCACAGAATGGAATGAAGCGCTAGGCGAAAAATTTTTTGAGTATTACGCTAGCGTATTCAAAGAAGGGCATTTAACTGCTAGAGAAAAATCTTTAATTGCCCTTGCCGTATCCCATGTGGTCCATTGCCCATATTGTATTGATGCTTACACTAAAGATGGTTTAGAAAAAGGTATTGAAAAAGAAGAAATGATGGAAGCGGTCCATGTAGGGGCAGCCATTAAAAGTGGTGCGGTTCTTGTACATGGAGTTCAAATGATGAATCGTCACGATCAATTAAGTATGTAATCTATGGCTACCAAATCTCTTAAAGCACGTCAAAACGCCTTGTCGAATACTCAGCGGCAATTAGATATATTATCTAATGGCTTATTTCAAGATGGAACCCTTCCATCTTTTGAAGAAAAAATAAAAGCACATCAACTAGAGGACATTCGTCCTAAAAAACTACAAATTTTACAAATCAATCTTGGATATATGTGCAATCAAGTCTGTGCCCATTGCCATGTTGATGCTGGTCCAGACCGTAAAGAAAAGATGTTAGACCAAACCCTGGAAGACTGCCTCAATGTAATGCGAAACAATCCCATTGAAACAGTAGATCTTACAGGAGGTGCTCCGGAGATGCATCCAAAATTTAGATGGTTTGTTGAACAAATTCGTACTCAAACAACCGTAAAAGAAATCATTGTACGGTCAAACCTCACCATTATCATGGCCAATAAAAAATACCATGATTTACCAATATTTTTTGCTAAGCACAAGGTTCATGTTGTTTCCTCATTACCCTTTTATACACGTAATAAAACCGATAGACAACGTGGTTCTGGAGTGTTTGATCAGTCGATCAAAGCCTTGCTAAAATTAAATGAAGTCGGGTATGGAAAAGTGCATTCTTCTTTAGAATTAGACTTAGTTTACAACCCGTCTGGTGCTTTTTTACCAGGAGATCAACAAGCTCTCGAAAATGACTTTAAAAAAGCACTTAAAGAAGATTTTGACATCGACTTTAATAAATTATTCACAATTACAAATTTACCCATTAGTCGATTTTTAGATTACCTCATCGCATCTGAGAACTTTGAAGAATACATGCATACTCTGGTCGATACCTTTAACCCAGTAGCTGCAGAAAATGTAATGTGCACCAACACCCTTTCTGTTAGTTGGGAAGGTTATTTATATGACTGCGACTTTAATCAAATGCTTGGATTAAAAGTGGCCAGTAATCATCAACACATTCGTGACTTCAATCTCAATGCACTTGAAAAAAGAAAAATCCATCTTTCTCAACATTGCTACGGTTGTACCGCAGGAGCAGGAAGTAGTTGTCAGGGAAGCATCGCATAATGTCCATGTTAGCGAAAAAATCATTACTCCTTGTTTTTACTAAAAATCCCTCATTGGGGAAAGTAAAAACACGCTTAGCAAAATCCATTGGAAAGGAAAAAGCCCTACAGATTTACAAGGCACTTTTGAAAAAAACAGCTAGTATACTTAAAACGCTAGAAGTAGATATTCATTTATATTATTCAGACTATATCGAAAAAGACGACTTCTTTTCAACAGTTGCGTCCCAAAAGAAGATACAAACTGGAAAACAACTGGGCGAACGCATGTCCAATGCCTTCCGTGAAAGCCTTATCTCTTATAACAAAGTAGTTATTATTGGTGCAGATTTATGGACCCTCGAAATCCAAGATATTAAAAACGCCTTTGAGGCATTAGAGCATCACTCAGCGGTAATAGGTCCCTCTGCAGATGGAGGCTATTATCTTCTGGGAATGACAGAAGTTATGCCACATATTTTCATCAATAAAGAATGGGGTACCTCTAGCGTTTTACCCAACACACTAAATGATTTAAAGTCTGTAAAACACCATTTACTCCCAGAGAAAAATGATATTGATACTTTTTCAGACCTTGAAGAACACCCTAGCCTAAAAGCATGCATACAATGATCGAACAAATCAATGAAAGTTTGGCTTTTTTAAAAGCCAAAGGAATTAAAGACAATGCCACAGGAATTATCTTAGGCACCGGATTAGGTGACCTAGTAGAACACCTCTCCATTGAATTAGAAATCCCTTATAAAGACATCCCTCATTTTCCAAAATCAACCATGGAATTCCATAAAGCTCGTTTATTATATGGAACAATTGAAGGTAAAAAAGTTCTTGTTTTTGAAGGTCGCTTTCACGCCTATGAAGGCTTTAGCTATTTTGAAATCACCTACCCCATTCGATTAATGCATGCTCTTGCAATAAAACAACTCATTATAAGCAATGCTGCAGGGGCCATTAATCTGGATTTCAAAAAAGGGGAAGTGATGTTAATTGAAGATCACATCAACCTACAAGGGGACTCCCCATTAGCAGAAAAAGGAATCGATCAATTAGGGGAACGCTTTGTCGACATGAGTGCACCTTATTCTAAAAATCTAATTGAACGGAGTAAAAAAATTGCACATAAAAATCAAATTTCATTGCATACAGGAATCTATACTTATGTCATGGGACCCCAACTTGAAACTAGAGCAGAATATCGCTTTTTAAAAATCATAGGCGCAGATGCAGTAGGTATGTCGACCGTTCCAGAAGTCATTGTCGCAAATCAACTACAAATAGAATGCATCGCCTTTTCTGTTTTAACAGACGAATGTGACCCAGCCAATCTCAAACCCATCGATATCTCAGATATTATGGCTGCAGCCAAAAAAGCGGAACAATCTTTGATTATATTGGTCAAACAACTAATTTCAACCCTCTAATCTAGTTTCAATGAGTTATCTCGACGTAACAAAAGATGTTTATAAAGAAGCGGCCTTAACCCCAGACGTAGGTTTGTGTTGTACCACCACCCCTATATGGCAATTCCCTGGACTATCCATTCCCACCATTATGCAAGAAATGAATTATGGTTGTGGATCAACCGTTCACCCCAGGGATCTAGTCAATAACCCAAAAATCCTCTATGTAGGTGTTGGTGGAGGAATGGAGCTTCTTCAATTCTCTTACTTTTCAAGACAAAAAGAAGGCGTTATTGGAATCGATGTAGTAGATGAAATGTTAGACGCTTCGCGGAAGAATTTTATCTTGGCCGAAGCTCAAAACGACTGGTTTCAATCCGATTTTGTTACCCTTAAAAAAGGAGACGCCCTTCAACTACCCGTCGAAGACGAATCCATTGATGTCGCCGCACAAAACTGCCTGTTCAATATCTTTAAGGTAGAAGAACTAAAAAAAGCATTAGAAGAAATGTACCGGATTTTAAAACCCCGCGGAAGACTCGTTATGAGTGATCCCATTTGTGAACAACCCATGAATCAAACCCTGCGAGACGACGAACGCCTTCGTGCTTTATGTCTTTCTGGATCTATTCCTTTAAAAGACTATATCAAAATGCTAACCGATGTAGGTTTTGGCACCATTGAAATTAGAGCAAAACGACCTTATCGCATCTTAGACAAAAAGCACTACCCCGCAGAAGAAACCATCTTTATCGAGAGTGTAGAAGTATGTGCCATAAAAGATCCAATGCCAGAAGATGGCCCTTGTGTCTTTACAGGGAAAACGGCGATTTATTTTGGAGAAGAGGACTTTTTTGACGATAAAAAAGGGCATATTTTTTTACAAAATCAGCCTTTAGCGGTATGTGATAAAACTGCTGGAGCACTAGCAAAAATTAACCGAAACGACCTTTACATTAGTGAATCTACTTTTCACTATGATGGGGGAGGTTGTTGCTAAAATATATTGATATGCGCCAAATCTTGACTTCCTTATTTCTCTTACTCTCTTTTGCCATGCTAGGGCAAAAAAACATTCATGAACAATGGACTTCTGCCCTTAAAGTCTATGTCGATAGTTTGGGTAATGTAAACTATGCTAAATGGAAAAACGACACGACCGAACTGGATAATTACATTAGTAGTCTCGAAGAAAACCCTTCAGCGGAATATTGGTCAAAAAACGATTCATTGGCCTATTTCATCAATGCATACAACGCAGTGACGGTAAAACTTATATTAGACAATTACCCCTTAAAAAGTATTAGGAAGCTTATCACGCCTTGGCGCTTTAGACGCTTTAATCTCGATGGAAAAAAAGTTTCTCTCAACCACATTGAACATGATATTTTAAGAAAAATGGGGGAGCCCAGGATTCATTTTGCCATCAACTGTGCTTCTGCCTCTTGTCCTAAATTACTCAACAAAGCTTTCTACTCCCATACCATGGAAAAACAGCTCGAAGCTGTAACAAAAGATTTTATCAACGATAAAAAAAAGAATCTCATAGGAGAAAAAGAAATGAATGTCTCGCTCATATTTCAATGGTTTGCAGGAGATTTTGGAACAAAAAAAGAGCGACATGCTTTTATACGCCGCTATGCTAAAGAGCCCGTTGCTAAAAATGCAAAAGTGCGCTTTTTAAATTATGACTGGAGCCTCAACGAATAGAGAAGGGATATCTGTAATCACACCCATTTATAACGAGGCCAAAATATTGCCAGCGTTTATCACCCTGCTTTTTGATACTTTAGAAAGCGAACATTATGAAATCATTTTTGTCGATGGAGGCAGTAAAGATGATAGCATTAAAATTATTGAAGCTAATCCAAATTGCACTTTACTTCATTCAAAAAAAGGCAGAGCCATACAAATGAATGCAGGCGCAAAAAAAGCCCACTATCCCTTATTGTATTTTATTCATGTAGACTCTACTCCTCCAAAAGGGTTTGATCAAATTTTACTTCATCAGTTTAAACAAGGTCGAAAAGCGGGATGCTTTCAAATGCGATTCGATCACAATCATTTTGCATTAAACTGGGCTGCTTTTGCCACAAAATATAATTCCAGGTTTTGTCGCAGCGGAGATCAATCACTTTTTATTAAGAAAAGCCTTTTTGAACATCTCACAGGATTCGATGAACAATATCACATTTGTGAAGATGTTGAATTTATCGATCGCTTATACCTATTAAATGAGTTTACAGTACTAGAACAAAAGATTACCACTTCTGCAAGAAGGTTTAAAGAAAATGGTATTTGGCGTTTACACTTTCATCATGGGTTGATTCATTTAATGCGCCATTTTGGCATTGGCCCAAAGAGACTTTATCAATATTATTTACGTTTTGTGAAATAAGTCTGCAGTACTTCTTCGGCTTGTGAAAAAGTCGAAAAATCGCCTTGCCCTAACCTTAGTAGTTCTCCTTACTTGAGAAGAAGATAATGTAAACCGCAATAAAGAATAAGGTTGATCTTCTAATAAAGTCTCTCTTAAATGAGTATGAAAAGAACGATCTTTTTGAACTTCTTGCCACAAGGCTTCACTCCCCAATTCCTACGAGCAATGCAGTTGACAATTGTACATATATTGCTTTGTCAATTGAGGTAAAGTTAATACTGAGCAAATATTCCCTTTAGTCGTTTCTAAAGGGAGTTTCCATTTAGCCTAAAGCGAATTCTTCGTTTTAAGTTAATTAAACCCAGTATCTCTTAAACACCCTTTTGGAATATTTTAATTCGAAGTCAGGTAGATTTTAGGTGATACTAAGATGCAAATTTTTCAAAAAGCAGAAAATAGCTTACCTTGAAATAAATACATCATTATGACGTCCCAGTCTCCTATCATCATTATTGGCAACGGTATCGCAGGTACTAGCCTTGCTAGAAATATTCGAAAAAACAGCACTCAACCCATTCTTATTATTTCAAAAGAAAGTGATTACTTTTTTTCTAGAACTGCTTTGATGTATGTCTACATGGGACACCTAAAATGGGGACATCTTGAACCCTATGAAAAAGGGTTTTGGCAACAAAATAATATTGACCTTCTTAAAGCTGAAGTCACCCAAATTAAAGCTGATGAAAAAATCATTCTCTTAGCGAACGGTCAACACCTTTCGTACTGTAGTCTTGTCTTAGCCACAGGATCAACCCCCAATAAGTTTGGGTGGAAAGGGCAAGATCTCGAGGGAGTACAAGGCCTTTACACAAAGCAAGATCTTGAACAACTCACTGCTAATACCCCTAACATCAAACAAGCAGTAGTAGTGGGAGGAGGTCTTATAGGAATTGAACTCGTAGAGATGCTTCACAGTCGCGGGATTGGTGTGACCTTTTTAGTCCGGGAAGATAGCTTTTGGAATAAAGTAATTTCCCCTCATGAAGGAGACATGATTGAAAAACATATTTTAGCCCACGGTATTGATTTAAAAATGTCTACTAATCTGGTAGAAATTGTAGCCAACGAAAAGGGGCAAGCCACTGCAGTAATTACCGATCAAGGAGAAAGTCTTCCCTGTCAAATGGTGGGATTAACCGCCGGGGTGCGACCCAATATTGACTTTCTAAAAAATTCTGACCTAGAGATGAATCGCGGAATCTTAGTTGATCCACAGCTAGCGACCAACCTGCCAGATATATATGCCATAGGGGACTGTGCAGAATTACGCGCTCCACTTCCCCATCGAAATGCGATTGAAGCTGTATGGTATGTAGGCAGGATGATGGGAGAAACCCTTGCGCAAAGTTTAACAGGAAACCTTAGCCCCTATTCCCCTGGTCACTGGTTTAACAGCGCTAAATTCTTTGATATTGAATATCAAACTTATGGGCAAATTTCTCCTCTTGCAACACAAATAGAAAATCATTTTTGTTGGAAACACCCAGAAAAAAACTGCATAGTTAGACTAGCTTATCACCCCAAAAGTCGTTTATTTTTAGGGATCAATACCTTTGGTATTCGCATGCGACACGAAGTTTTTGATCAATGGCTAAATGACCAAACTTCCATAGAAACTGTCATGGAAAATTTAAGCCGAGCTAATTTCGACCCAGAATTTTACACCCAATACGAACCTCAAATTATAGCAGAATGGCAAAATCAATTCGTTTAAACATCGTTCAAGGGAAGAACCTTGGTTTACTTTTAGGGCTAGCAGGCTTATTCCTTTTGCTTTATCCACTTTTTGATGCATCTTTTGCCCGCTCGAGCAAAGGACTAATTAGTAGCTTAGTCTTGATTAGTGCAGGAACAATATTGTATAGCGAACGACTGTATCACGGAACAATTCCTGGAATAAAGAACAATGGTATTTGGCTAGATGGGCTTTCTGCAAGGGGCGTTTTGGGATGGTTTGTGGGCATTGCGTTAACTGGCTTTTATATCGCGCTCTATTTCTATCCAGAAACTCTGGGATTCAATAGTGAAGGTAGTACAGGATTGGTTGCTTTTTTTGATCCTTTAAGTATCGCCTTGAATGGAAAACCCGCCACGCAATGGTTTGTTTATGGCTCGCTTTACACGCTTGCAATTTTAATTTTTGGCGTAAAATTTATTTTAAAATATCGCCATAACCGCTATCAAATTATCCGCACCCTTTCTGTCATGTTTTTCCAGTTGGGATTTGCATTTTTAATCCCAGAATTACTGGCATTTTTTCATCCTGAAACTCCTTATTTTGCCAAAGATCTTAAAAATATGTGGCCGCTTAATTATTACTTTTTTGAATCATGGCACTTAAAAAATATGCTTAGTGGTGGGAACTTAGGATTATTTATGCTCTTTTCTGGACTTGCAATGATATTTATTGTCTCTCCCGTTTTAACTTATTTATATGGGAAACGCTGGTATTGCTCTTGGGTGTGTGGTTGTGGTGCTTTAGCAGAGACAGCAGGAGATCCGTTTAGACAATTATCCAGTAAAAAAATAAGTGTGTGGAAATTAGAACGCTGGTTGATACATTTAGTATTGGTCTTTGTTTTTCTAACCACCATTGCGGTAATCTGGTCATTTTTGGGAAGCAATCTATCATTGACCAGTTTCTCCCGAGAGACCTTTGTTATTGGGGTAGTCATTTTTCTAGGGCTATTAATGGGGCTAATCTACTATTTCAACCATAAAGATATGGATAAAGACGCTTTGTATAGCATGATTACCATAGGGTCTATTATCGCTGGAACGATTGCTATCCAGGCCTTTTCTGGAGAAAAAAATATCTTATTTATAAAAAGTTATACCCTGACAAAATGGTATGGCTTTGGGATTGGAGCCGCTTTTTCTGGTGTTTTAGGGGTAGGGTTTTATCCTATTTTGGGGAGTCGTGTTTGGTGCCGCTTTGGTTGTCCCATGGCTGCTATTTTGGGATTACAGCAACGTTTACTTTCACGTTTTCGCATTACAACTAATGGGGGACAATGTATCTCTTGCGGGAATTGCTCTGCATATTGCGAAATGGGAATTGATGTTAGGGCTTACGCCCAAAAGGGCCAAAACATAGTGCGTTCTTCTTGTGTAGGCTGCGGAATTTGTTCTGCAGTGTGTCCGCGAGGAGTTCTCAAATTAGAAAATGGATCTGTCGATAATCGCACGAATCTTCCTAACTTTCCTTTAGGGAATAAGTTGTAAAGAATTAACTTGGCGAAATAATATTTAATCGCTTTCATGCCCGCAATAAAGGTCATTATTCCCGCTTTTAATGAAGAAAAATCGATTGCAAAAGTCATTGCAGAAATTCCTGATTTAATCGAAGAAATCGTTGTGGTGAACAACAATTCAACCGATCAAACCGTCCAAGTCTCAACAAAAGCTGGAGCAACCGTAATAACAGAGAAAAGCAAAGGTTATGGCTATGCCTGTCTAAAAGGCATTGATTATCTTTCCCAAGAAGATAAAACACCAGAAATACTGGTCTTCCTCGATGGAGATTTTTCTGATTTTCCACAAGAACTCACCAAAGTCATCCAACCTATACTAGACGATAAAGCAGATTTTGTCGTTGGAGCACGTGTAAAGGAGTTAAGAGAGTCGGGATCTTTGACTCCGCAACAAGTTTTTGGTAATTGGCTAGCGTGTTTTCTAATGAAAATTCTGTATCAATCAAGCTTTACAGACCTAGGCCCCTTTAGAGCCATCAGGTGGGATACGCTAGAAAATCTCAAAATGAGCGACAAGACTTATGGCTGGACCATTGAGATGCAACTTAAAGTATTACGCCAAGAGATCTCCTATCAAGAGGTCCCTGTTTCCTATAAAAAAAGAATTGGAGTCTCAAAAGTTTCAGGAACAGTAAAAGGAACTATATTTGCAGGAGTGAAAATTATAGGGTGGATTTTCAAACACTACTTATCGAAAAAATATTGATATGGAATACTTCTGGTTAAATATATCCTTCATTGTGATGGGATTGTATTCCTTTTCTTTACTTCTTGTTTTCTTCTACAGTTTAGCGCAACTCAATCTATTGTTTAACTACAAAAGAGCACAAAAAAACAAACCTACCCTAACACCTTTAGAAACAAGTAATCTTGATAAAGTCCCATTTGTAACCATTCAACTTCCTGTTTTTAATGAATTGTATGTGATGGACCGTTTACTCAAATGCATTAACGAGATTGAATATCCCAGAGAGCGGTTAGAAATCCAAGTCCTTGACGACTCTACAGACGAAACTTTTGAACTGACAAGAAAAATCATTTCTTACTTGCAAAAAGGTGGCCTTGATATAGTACAAATTTGGCGTAAAGATCGCATTGGTTTTAAAGCGGGTGCATTAAAAGAGGGGTTAAAATCTGCAAAAGGGGAATTAATTGCCATTTTTGATGCAGATTTTCTTCCTAGAAAAGACTGGCTGTTAAAAACAGTACCACAATTTGACCAAACTGATATTGGTGTAATTCAAACTAAATGGGAACACATCAACCATGATTATTCTATCTTAACAGAAGTCCAAGCTTTTGCCCTCGATGCGCACTTCACCCTTGAACAGGTAGGTAGAAATGCTGAGGGTCACTTTATCAACTTTAATGGGACTGCAGGAATCTGGCGTAAAGAAACCATTATTGATGCTGGAAACTGGGAAGGAGATACTTTAACCGAAGATTTAGATCTGAGTTATCGAGCCCAGTTAAAAAATTGGAAATTTAAATACCTCGAAGAGGTGGAAACCCCATCTGAACTTCCTGTGGTAATGAGTGCTATCCGTTCTCAACAATTTAGATGGAATAAAGGTGGTGCAGAGAATTATCAAAAAATGATCAAGAAGATCATGAAAAAAAAGGGACTCCCTTTTGGCACAAAAGTGCATTCAATTTTGCACCTTTTAAACAGTACCATGTTTTTAAATGTTTTGATTGTAGGGGTTTTAAGTATTCCCATGCTCTACATTAAAAACGAGTGGGGACACCTAGTGTGGTTCTTTAAAATCTCTTCTTTATTTATTGTTAGTACCGTTATTTTCTTTTATTGTTACTGGGAATTATACCGAAAAAAGAACGGAAGTGGATTGCTTCAATTTTTAGAATACACCAAAACCTTTTTTACTTTTTATACCGTTGCGATGGGCTTTTCTTTTCACAATGCACTAGCAGTATTAGAAGGGCATAGAGGAAAAAGAAGTGATTTTATTCGTACCCCAAAATTTAATATTCAAGAGTTAAAAGATTCTTGGAAAAACAATAAGTACATCCCTAAAAAGGTGCACAAAAACACCATAGTAGAAGGATTGTTAGCCATTTACTTCATGTTTGGAATGTACAGTGCCTTTACAGTAGGTGAAACAGGAGATTTTGGTCTCTTCCCTTTTCACCTATTGTTGTTTGTTGGCTTCGGCTTTATCTTTGTCAATTCCTTCAGAACTCAAGGATAATGCTTTGGGGAAACCCTTTTCGAACAGCGATTCTCGCTTTATTTCTGCTCATTATTTATATCATTTTGGGCTACTTTGTTCCGCGAGAGGATAGTCTTTATTTTTTATTGCTTTATGCGAGTAGCTGGGGATTGACCTATGCCTTACTTAAGAGCTGCCCTACTGCATCTATTTTTTGGCTAGGCCTACTTTTTCGTCTTGCCTTTATTGTTGCCATACCATGGCTATCAAACGATTTTAATCGCTTTATATGGGATGGCTTGTTACTTCATTACGATCTCAATCCATATGCCTTTTCACCTAATGAACTTATCAAGAGTGATGCGCTTTTTGATTCCACTTTAAAAACCACTTTATATGAAGGAATGGGTGTATTAAGTGCACAACACTATTCAAACTATCCTCCTGTAAATCAATTGGGCTTTTTAACTGCGGTCAATGTATTCCCACAAAGTGTATTAGGTACAGTCATCGTTATGCGATTGCTGCTTATTCTAGCAGAAGTAGGCTTGTTTTTTGCAATAAGAAAAATACTCCATCATTTAGATCTACCTCATAGACGATTAGGTTGGTATTTCCTCAATCCACTCATCATTCTTGAATTAACCGGAAATCTACATTGGGAAGGGGTAATGCTTTTTTTCTTTGCCCTGGGCTGGGGGTTTCTTTTAAAAAAGCAAAATATATGGGCGACAATCGCTTTTGCTTTTTCTATTGCGACTAAATTAATTCCATTACTGTTGTTACCACTTTTTGTACGCTTTCAAGCGTGGAAAAAAACAGCTTGGATGACTTTTTTAGGAAGCATCTGTCTCTTGCTACTCTTCGTTCCTTTTTTTAAAGATATTGGAATGGAGAACTACTTTGCCACAATACAGCTGTGGTTTAAAAGCTTTGAATTTAACGGAAGCTTCTATTATCTAATTCGGTGGATTGGCTATCAAATTAAAGGCTATAACATTATAAGGCAATGGGGAGAAATTTCTCCATGGATCATTACAGGAATGGTTTTGATTTTTGCTTTTTTAAGACCTAAGAAAAAAGCTCAGGAAGTTCTTTCTGCCATGCTTTTTTTATTAACCGCCTATTACCTTATCGCCTCAATTGTCCACCCCTGGTATGTCATCCCACTGGTTTTCTTAAGTTTATTCACACGCTACAGCTTTCCATTAATATGGAGCATGCTTATCCCAATAAGCTATATCACTTATGCCCATCCTAATTTTCAAGAAGAATATAGATTGATTTTTTTAGAATATTTCATAGTGATCATTGCAATGATTTATGAAATAAGTAAAAAGAAAACCTTACTTAAGCATTTTTAATAAATTGATTTCGTGCTCCCCAAGATGTCTAAATCTACCTCGGGACAGATCTTTTTTGGTTAAATGAGCATAGGTCACAAGATCTAATTGTTCAACAGTATAGCCTACTGTTTCAAAAATTTGATGCACTGCCTTGTAGGTTTGATTGTGAATTTCAATTCCTACCACTCTTTTAGGCTCTCCATGAATAAAGCTAATGTCTTCAACACTTAGTACTTTATTGCGATCGATTGCAATTCCTTTTTTGATTTTTTCAACCGCTTCCCCACTTAGATTTTTATCTAATACCACTTGATAGATTTTCTTCACTTTAGTGTTAAGACTGCGCAATTTTGTGGTTAATTGCTGGTCGTTGGTAAACAATAACAAACCCGTAGTAGAACGATCCATCGCATGGATAGGATCTATTCTATAGGGCGCCGCTCTAGCGATCAACTCAAGTACATCTTTCTTGTAAGTCCCCTTTTTAACAGCCGCTAAAAACCCTTTTGGTTTGTTCAATAAAACATAGGTAGGTTTATCTGCATTGATGCGTTGACCGTCAAATTTCACTTCGTCTCCTGGTTGAACTTGATAGCCCATTTCTGTAACGATTTTTCCATTGACCTTGACCGTTCCTAATCCTATATGCATGTCTGCTTCTCTTCGAGAGCAAAGGCCAGAGTTGGCTATGAATTTATTTAGTCTAATCGTGTTTTTTGTCGCCATCTTATTTCTCGTTATCTTTTATTTTAAGGGTCGCTGATTTATTTAACCAAATTGGTGCTAACTGCACCATGGCAACGGTAATATTTTGATTCATAGTGTTGATTTAAATTGGAAATCGCACTAACACGATGCTACCTACTCCTGCTAAAATTAAAAACTTTAACAAATTGTGGAGCCAAAGATACGCCTTTTGCTCCTCGGCCCACCATAAGAGAATAATTAATCCCATTAAGAACGGTAAGGTCCCCAAAAAATAGTAAAACATCATCCCTAATTGTTCTTTCTCTGTCAATAATAAAAATATTGTCCCAGCTGCTAGAAGCATCAATACGGTCAAAATATATTTAGTGGTCTTGACTCCAAAAACTACTGCCACCGTACTGTAATTCCTTACCCAGTCGCCTTTAAAGTTCTGTAAATCTTTGACAAGATCTCTAATAAGAATAATGACAAAAAGGAAACTAGCATGGTAAAGAACCCAAGTAGATAAATTGTTAAAATACAAGCTTATCGCAAAAAAAGGGGATATCGCCAGTACTGCAGCAAAGATATTACTGGCCCAAAACATTTTTTTTAAAAAATGACTGTAAAACCAGATGGCAATCATATAAACAGAAAAGAAAAGAACAGCTCTATAACTCACTAAAAAAGCAAAACCCAAACAGCCAAGGTTAAAAAAGGCATAAAAAAACAACTGGCGATCTGGAGGGATAAGCTGATGCAATAAATACTGTTGTGGTCTATTGATACGATCTTTTTCAGCATCGTAAAAGTTATTTATTAAATAACCTCCAGCAATAGCAAAAGAAGACGCAAATACCAGTAAAAGTAAATTAAGGTCTGTTAAATGAGCTATCCATGTTTTTTGTGGGGCGAGGATATAACGAGCACTGAGATATTGTGCCGCTACTAAAACTAAAATGGTATACCCTCTTGTGGAAGCAAAAACTCCAAAGAAGGGCAATAAAAAAGAATTGTAGGATGATTTAGGGAAAAGCCGCATGCTTTTCAAAAATTATAAACCACTTCCAATTGGTAGTCTTTCAAGGCTACCTTTGCTTTATCTAGATCTTCTGTAAAACCTAGAATATAGCCTCCTCCTCCAGAACCACACAACTTGAGATAATAATCGTTTGACTCTAATCCCTTTTTCCATAAGGCATGGAATTTTTCTGGAATCATTGGCTTAAAGTTATTCAATACTAAATGAGATAACTTTTTGGTGTGGGTAAATAGCGATCTAAGATTTCCGTGTAAGAAATCTTCAATGCACTGGTCTGTATATTTAATAAATTGGTCTTTCATCATTAAACGAAAAGACTCCTGTTCCATATTTTGCATAAAAATAGACACCATGGGTGCTGTTTCTCCAACTATACCACTGTCTAATAAAAACACAGCTCCCTTACCTTCAGGGTTTTGCGAGGGAATTCCCGTGGGTTCAATACTGTTTTTAGAATTAATTAATAAGGGTAAGCTTAAATAGCTATTTAAAGGGTCTAAACCAGAAGATTTCCCGTGAAAAAAGGATTCCATAGCTGCAAAGACCATTTTGAGGTGAACTAATTTATCTTTTGTTAAATTTTCTAAAACCGTAATTTTATTGAGTGCATATTGATCATAGATAGCTGCCACCAAAGCACCACTACTTCCCACACCATAGCCCTGCGGAATACTGCTGTCAAAATACATTTTTTGAGCAAGATCTGACTCTAGACGTTCCCAATTAAATATAACGATATCTGTTGAAATTGATTTTAAATACGCACAAAAACGCTTCAATTTCTCGTGTGAATCTTCAAAGGCAGGTGAAGCATTTAATTTTAATGCCCCGCGATAAAAATTATAAGGAATAGATAGTCCTTTGGAATCCTTAATAATTCCATACTCTCCAAATAGTAAGATTTTAGCATAAAATAATGGACCTTTCATAGCATAACAAACTTACAACTTTTTAGCCCCAGTACCAACTTGATCTTCAATGTATTGTCCTGCTTCGCAAAAAGGAGCAAGATCACTAGCGATAAAAGCACCTATGGTATTTTTATGTTCTTCAGGATAAAGCAAATGTATATTTGCCCCCGCATCTAAGGTAAAACAGAGGGGCAATTTTGTTGCTTCTCTAAATGCCCAAATTTTATTAAGCACTGCCAAAGTATTGGGCTGCATCAATACAAAATAAGGATTTGATGCCATCATTAATGCGTGAAGTGTCAATGCTTCGAGCTCAACCAATTGCATAAAATCTTCTACTTCCCCATTTGTTAATATAGCCATTAAACGTCCCATGTGTAGATGCGCTTGTTCGAAACGCGATGTCGCATAAGGGTGATTTTCCATTAATTGGTGTCCCAAAGTGCTACTTACCTTTTTTTGCCCTTTATCAATAATTAATATGGTGTCTTGATAGTTTCGAAAAACAGGATGAATCTCTTGATCGATACAAGTGGCAAATTCTTGAGAACTCCCTTGAATGGCATTAGTCTCTCCCCAAGACATCATGGGACCTTGAATACTTCTGGCAGCACTTCCTGAACCTAATCTAGCTAAAAAGGAAGCCTTTTGGTTAAAGCGTTCTTGTGAGGTAAAACCAACTCCCTGCTCTTCTATACTTAGCAAGGAAAGTGCAAGCGCACTCATACTAGAGGCAGAAGAAGCAATCCCACTACTATGCGGGAATGAGTTAGACGATAAAATGGTTAATTCATGCTCTAATAAATAGGGACAAAAAGTTTTAATCCGCTCAAAAAAAGCTTGCATTTTTGGGTGGAAAGAAGGTTGCTCTTCTCCCTCAAATAGAAACGAAAAAGAGAATTGATCATTTCTTTCTTTTGGTTTAAAGCTTAGGTGTGTTGAGGTAGCACAATTCGTCAAAGTAAAACTCAATGAAGGGTTTTGCGGTAATTGATTCCCATATTTCCCCCAGTACTTAACTAAGGCAATATTAGAAGGAGAAGACCAACTCACTTTTCCATACTGCGCAGGAAAAGAAGCGGCTAAAAATTCTTTTTCAATAGTCATGGATTAAAGATAACACATTCAATGGCATGATGCTTCAAATAATATTTTCTACCTTTCTTATATAAAAAAATAAATGAAACGAAGGTTAAAAACACTTATTGGAATCAGTTTTTTTGTGATCTTGTGTCTAAGTATTGGCGGGCTTTCTGGCTTTATCACTCAGGCCGCTATTCCCACTTGGTATGCGGACTTAGAGAAGCCTTTTTTTACGCCACCAAATTGGCTTTTTGCCCCAGTTTGGACCATACTTTACTTCCTAATGGGGATAGCAGCTGGCTTGGTTTGGTCTAAAGGAAGCCATCATAGATGGGTAAAAACAGCACTCTATCACTTTGGAGCACAACTCATCGTGAATGGCTTGTGGAGCATTGTGTTTTTTGGCCTAAAAAGCCCAAGAATTGCCTTGCTTGTTATTGGGCTACTGCTTTATTTAGTCATCAAAACCATCTATTGGTTTAAAATAGTAAACAGACCCTCGGCATACTTGCTTTATCCTTATCTTTTATGGGTTAGCTTTGCGAGTTTTCTCAATCTTGGAATTTACTATTTAAACAACTAAACCTGTTGGTTTAGTTGTTTTGTATCTTTCGTTAAAGTCCTTTATGAATTATAATGATATTCTATTCTCTTTTTTGAATATCACATCGTCTTGTGGCCATCACTATTAAAAAATTTATTGCTGGATTTAAGGTTGCTTGTAAACTAGCAAAAGTGGGTATTCGAATCCAGTAAGAAACCCCCTCCTTGTTTCTTGGAGGGTTTCATTTTTATTGTGGATAAACTCTTTCAGGGTAGTCTGTGATAATCGCGTCCACCCCTAATACTTTCATTCGGGTAATGTCTTCTGGCTCGTTAATAGTCCATGGATAGATTTTTAAGCCAGCTGCATGAATTTTCTTTACATTCTTTTTGGTCAAGCTTTTATGGTTAGGGTTAATGGCAAAAGCGTCTAAACTTAACGCAACTGGAATTGCATCTAATGGATCATCTTCTGTTAGAACAGCGATGGGTACTTCTTTGGTTTCACGATAAAATAACTCTAATTCATTCCAATCAAAACTAGAGATAAATACATCTGATGGGCTTAATTTTCCATCATCAAAATATTTTTTAAGTAAGGCATATGTCGGCTTTGCTGTTCTAGTCCCTTTTAATTCTATATTCAAAACTACTTTAGCATTAATCGTCTCTAGTACTTCTTCTAAAGTAGGGATAGGCTCTCTATCAAGTACGGTTATTTTACGAATAGAATCTAAATCTATCGCTTCAATATAGCCTGTTACATCGGTTAACTTATCAAGGGTTTTGTCGTGAAATACAACTAACTCGCCAGAAGCACAAACAAAGACATCAATCTCAATCCCATCTACCCCTAATTCTAATGCTTTTTTTACAGAGGCGACGGTATTTTCTGCCACATGTCCCCTTGCCCCACGGTGCCCTACAACCAGTGGTTGCGTGACCGAGGTACAAGAAAAAAGAGATAACAGCAGCATACTCAATAAGAATTGATGTTTCATAAGGGCAATTTATTTTTTAAGAATCCAAAACTCCCAAGGTTTCATGCGATATTCATATGAAAAGGACAAACGCTTCGTTTTATCATCTTGATAACGCTTAAATTCTCCATTATAAGGTGAAGTAAATCCGATATGGTCTTTAGACATATTAGCAATAAAGACAATGGTATCTCCCTCTTTTGAACGTTCAAAGGCAAGTACCTTGTCTTTTAAAGAGGTTTCTATCGCACGGAATTTTCCTGCATCTTTACCCGCGTGTAATGAAGGGTGATTTACTTTTAATTCTCCTAATTGTTTCAAGAGTTGATAGGTCTCACCTGCTACACGAGGAAAACTGTCTTTTTCAAAGAATAATAAACGCTTATCTAAATCATATTCTACACCGCTATATAAGAAAGGTAGTCCGGGTGCAATATAATTTAACGCCATCATAGCATGAGCTGCATCTCCATATAACTCTTTTACTGTCCCAGCCCAAGCATTTTCATCATGAGAACTCACAAAATTGAGTAGCAAGTGAGCGGGATTGTGCTTTAAAATAAAGTTTTCACGATGCTTAGCATAGTCCATCAGGGTTTTGTGACCATGGACAATATCTTTTGTTAAATGATGCCCAGGAAAATCATAAGATGCGTTAAAGTTTTTTAAGTGCTCCATTCCGCCAGGATGATTGGCATCTGTCTCTCCTAAAAGAAAAACAGGCTTGATCTCTTTCATTGCAGGAAAGACATCTTCATAAAAATCCATAGGAACAGCATAAGCTTGATCGACACGGTAACCATCAATATCTACCTCTTTTACCCAATATAGCATTGCCTCTTTCATGGCAGTTCGCATGGCTTGATTATCATAATCAAGATCAGCGACATCTGTCCAGCCAAAAGATTGCCCCGTTCTAGGATCGATAGGATCGATAATTTCGCCTGCTTCATTCTTTAGATAAAACTCATGATTACTTTCAATCCAAACGTGATCCCAACCAGTGTGACCTGGGACCCAGTCAAAAATCACATACATCCCTAGATCATGCGCTTGATCAACCATGGCTTTTAAATCTTCTAAAGTCCCATACTCTGGATTTACCCCTTTATAATCTGAAACAGCATAATAACTCCCTAACGGCCCTTTACTCTTTGTTGTCGAAATAGGATATATAGGCATTAGCCATAAAATATTTACGCCTAGGGCTTTTATTTGTGGCAATTCTTTTGCAAAAGCGTTAAAAGTACCTTCATTCGTAAATTGACGAATATTTGCTTCATATAAAATTCCTTTTGCCATATCTAATTCTGAAATAGGCATAAGGGGGGTTGACTGGACTGTGGAAACAGTTTTAGGTTGCTGACAATTCAATAGCAACAAGCCACACAAAAAAAGGAGTGTTTTTTTCATTTTAATAATTCAATTGATTTCAATATACGAAGAAGTTAGTCTTCTTCTGGAGCAAGTTCGACTTGAAGGCCTTCTAATTTTTTTGTAATAGGAATTTGACAGCCTAAACGGCTAGTTTCACGAACGTTGAATGCTTCTGCTAACATAGCCTCTTCGTCATCTGAACGTTCTCCCAAATCGTGATCAGATAGAATATAACATTGACAAGAGGCACATAAGGCCATGCCACCACAGGTTCCTTCTACCGGTAATTCATTGGCTTTACAAACTTCCATCAAATTCATCGCCATATCTGTGGGTGCCGCTATTTTATGTGCTTCCCCTTCCCTATCGATAATAGAAATACTAATATCAGACATTCGTCTTATGCTTCTAAATTAATAACTTGCTCAATTTGTGGCGCATGCTTTTTGATGGTCATTTCAACGCCAGACTTTAGCGTCATTTGATTAACAGAACAACCTGCGCAAGCGCCTTGTAATTGCACTTTTACGATTTTATCTTCTATGATCTCAATCAAAGAAATATCTCCTCCATCTGCCGCTAAAAAGGGTCTGATTTCGTCAAGAGCAAGCATTACTTTATCTTTTAATTCCATTTTAATTGGTTTTACTTTTTCACGGCCGAACATCCGGCCATTGTGGTTATTTTTACTGCATGTGTTGGAGGCAGGTGATCGTTTCTCTTTATTAGTTCTGAAACAGTATTTCGCGTTACTTCTTCAAAAGCGTCACTAACTGCCGTCTTATTTTGCAAGGCCGCTGGACGACCTACATCACCTGCCTCGCGAATACTTTGCACAATAGGCACCTCTCCTAAGAATGGGACTTCTTTATCTGCAGAGAGATTTTTTGCACCTTCTCTACCAAATAAGTAATACTTATTCTCAGGAAGTTCTTCTGGTGTAAAGTAAGCCATGTTTTCGACGATTCCTAAAACAGGCACATTGATATTGTCCTGCTGGAACATCGCGATCCCCTTTTTAGCATCTGCAAGTGCAATATTCTGTGGTGTTGAAACCACCACTGCACCATTGATTGGTAAAGATTGAACTATACTCAAATGAATGTCTCCTGTACCAGGCGGTAAATCAAGTAACAAGAAATCTAAATCGCCCCATGCTGCATCAAAAATCATTTGATTTAAAGCTTTTGCTGCCATGGGACCTCGCCAAATCACGGCTTGATCTCGTTGGGTGAAAAAGCCTATCGATAGCACCTTAACACCATAGTTCTCTATGGGTTCCATTTTTGAAGCACCATCCACATTAATTGATAATGGTCTTGCACCTTCCATATCGAGCATAGTAGGAATCGAAGGACCATAAATATCTGCATCTAATACCCCCACTTTAAAGCCCATCTTTGCAAGGGTAACGGCTATATTGGCGGTTATAGTAGATTTTCCTACGCCTCCTTTTCCAGAAGAAATAGCGATAATATTGTCTATTCCAGGAATGGGCTTCCCTTTGATTGGTTCTGCCTTTGGTGGGGCTTCTACCGAAATATTTATTTTAATTTTAGCTTTATGGTGAACCTCTTTATGGATACATTTTAATATCTCAACTTCGAGCTTTTTACGGGCCTGAAGGCTGGGGTTTTGTACAGTTAGATCAATCACGACTTCTTCGCCAAAAACAAGAATATTTTTAACGGCTCCACTTTCCATTAAATGTTTTCCATCTCCGGGAAGAGTAATTGTCGTTAATGCCTGTTGTACAGCCTTTTTGGTAATATCCATTTGTGTTTTTAAATTGATTCTAAATTACAAATATACTGGGAAGAAGTGGACAAAAAAAGTTTCTCTCCTAGCTTTAAACTCCTTCTTGATTAGGATCCCAAAAAACGTCATCAAAGCGTTGAATTTGATTGTCAATTACCTCAACACCTTCGTTTTCTAATAGTTGTTGCATTAAATTTGTTCCATCAAAGTGATGCTTACCCGTCAAGAGCCCCATCCTATTCACCACTCTGTGGGCAGGGACATCTTCGACATTGTGAGAAGCATTCATCGCCCAGCCTACCATTCTTGAGCTTTGTGGAGATCCTATTGCTCGAGCGATTGCACCATAAGAACTCACTCTACCTTCGGGAATTTGTCGAACCACCTGATATACCTTTTCAAAAAAGTTTACATCTACTTTAGCCATTTGGGAAACGAAAGCTTAAGTAGGTAATCAAACGTCCTTTTTCCATAAACATACGCTCATAATAGGTTTGAATGGCGGTAATATGTTTAGGTGAATAGGGGTTGCCATAAACATCGTGATGTGCATAATCGACTTCCCAACCTTTCCCCTCGAGTAACCCTAGTGTATAGCCGTGTAAAAATTCACTATCTGTTTTTAAATGAATTCTACCCTCGGGCTTAAGTATGGTATGATAGCGATCTAAAAATGCGGGGTTGGTTAAACGGTGTTTGGTTCGTTTAAACTTAATTTGTGGATCGGGGAAAGTAATCCAGATTTCATCTACTTCATTTTCTTCAAAAATAGTATCAATCAATTCTATCTGGGTTCTTAAAAATCCCACATTAGACAGCCCTAATTCAAGTGATTCTTTGGCGCCAGCCCAGAAGCGTGCCCCCTTGATATCTACCCCAACAAAGTTTTTCTCTGGATACTGCTGTGCTAAATAAACCGAATATTCTCCTTTTCCACAACCTAACTCGACCACTATGGGACGATCGTTTTTAAAAAAGTCTTGTCTCCATTTTCCTTTAAATCGAAATTCTCCTGAAGTAACTTCTTCTCTTTCAGGCTGAATAACATTAGAAAAGGTTAAATTTTGATTGAATCGCTTCAGTTTATTTTTACTTCCCACAGTTGTATTTTTAGCAAAATTAACTAAAAATAGACAGCATTTTAGGCTTTCACCAGACTAAGGGTAAAAGAAAATTCTGAGCCTACCTTTGGGGTACTTTCAACAAAGATCTTTTCGTTGTGGGCTTCAATAATATGTTTTACAATTGCCAGCCCCAAACCAGAGCCTCCTTCATTGCGATTTCTTGTTTTTTCTACCCGATAAAAGCGCTCGAATAAACGCGGAAGATGCTCTTCTGCAATTCCTTTTCCATTATCAATAACACGAACAAGAATTTTAGTCTCGTTTAATTCGCTAATTTCAATTTCTGTGGTACCGTTTTCTACTCCATATTTAAAAGAATTGACCACCAAATTAGTTAACACCTGGGTGAGTCGCTCCGTATCTCCCAAGACCATAATGGGGCTGTCTTGGTTAGAGTTGAACTGTAGATTTACCCCACTTTTTTTAGCCTTTATTTCAAACATTTCAACAATATCTTTAATCAAGTCTGCAATATCAAATTGCTCTACTTTTAAAGTGGTTACCCCAGTCTCAAATTGAGTGATTAGATCTAAATCCTTAATGATAAAACCCAATCGATCAACTCCATTAGCGGCTTTTTTAAGGTATTTTTTTACCGTTTTTTCATCTGTCACGTCATTATCCAATAAAGTAAGAATAAAACCCTGGACGGTAAACAAGGGAGTTTTCAATTCATGCGCTAGATTCCCAATAAACTCTCTTCTATAATTCTCTTTATCCTTAAGTAGTTCAATTTCAAGTTTATTCTCTTTGGCAAATTTTTGTAAACTTTGAGTAATAGAAATTACATCCTTTTGCAGTGAATCTTCATTTAAAGGAATCCCTGTGGGCAATAAATCTTGATATAAGGATTTTACTTTTGTAAGAATAAAGTTTTCAATAATCATTTGAATCAACACAAAAGAGAGGATAAATAAGGTGAGTAGACAAATGACCACATAATTAGTGGCTTGAAATAAAGGATCCAGACTTCCCTCATAAAGATAGAAAGTGATCCCTACAATCAAACTAAATACAATTACGATAAGAAGGGATAATTGTAATGCTGTACTGAAGCGTTGATTCATGATTTGGTTTTACTCTTTGGCATTGACAAATTTATAGCCAACCCCTTTAACTGTTTTAAAGTAATCATCCCCTAATTTCTCACGCAGCTTTCTAATATGAACATCAATGGTACGATCTCCTACTACCACATCACTTCCCCAAACAGATTCCATTATTTTTAAACGCTTAAAAACCTTTCCAGGCTTAGAGGCTAATAAATAAAGGAGTTCAAATTCTTTTCTTGGTAAGGTGATTTCGTCTCCTTTTTGAATAACTTTATATTCTTCTACATTGATTTCCATATCTCCAAGAACTAGACTATCCCCTACATCGTCTTTTAAAAAGCGACGAAGCATGGCTTTTACTTTAGAATTAAAAATTCTGGGTTTTATGGGTTTAGTAACATAATCATCTGCACCAGATTCAAAAGCAGCTACTTGAGAATAATCTTCTCCTCTTGCCGATAAAAACAAGATAACTGTGTTTTCAAAACGTTTGTCCATTCGCAATCGCTCACAAGTCTCAATTCCATCCATAACGGGCATCATTACATCAAGAATAATTAAATTCGGTATGTGTTGAGCCGCTAATTCCAACCCCTCTTTCCCATTTTCTGCAGTAAAAATCTGGTAGCCTTCGTTAGATAAATTAAATGATAAAATTTCTAAAATATCGGTCTCATCATCTACTAAAAGGATCTTTATTTTACTTTTTTCCATAAACGATTAAGTTTCTAATATTCTAAAGTTAATAAATATACAACGAATGGATTTACTTCTTTAAAATAAAAGAGAATGATAAGATTATCATAACCTTGAAATAATAACAAGAAAGAAGAATTACCTCAAAAGATGGGATAAATTTTAATAGTTTTGGGGCATGAAAAATGATGCTTTTCGCTTTTTGACCATTGCTAACTCAAATGATTTTGAGATAGAAGCATTAGCTACCTTTCATCGACAATATGAAGCTAATCCTGTTTATCGCTCTTATTGCGATTTACTCAATATTTCTCCTTCAGAAATTAAGACCTCAACTCAGATTCCTTCATTACCCATTCAGTTTTTCAAATCTCACGCTGTCAAGTGTTTTAACAAGGCTCCATCAATTGTTTTTAGCTCCAGTGGAACAACTACCTCTATCAATGCACAACACCTCATTCACGATAAATCGATTTATAATCACAGTTTTCAAAAAGGCTTTGAAAACCAATATGGCGATCCAAAAAACTGGGCTATTTTAGCCTTGCTTCCATCTTATCTGGAAAGACAAGGTTCTTCTTTGATCTATATGATGGATGCTTTAATCCAGCAGAGTAACCATTCTGCTAGTGGCTTTTATTTGGATGAATTTGATCAATTAAAAAAACAACTAGAACAGCTTGAGTCACAGCAGCAGCCTACCTTATTATTGGGGGTAAGTTTCGCTTTATTAGACTTTGCAGAACAATTTCCATTGCAACTTAAACACACCGTGGTAATGGAAACCGGCGGAATGAAAGGAAGACGCAAGGAAATGATTCGAGAAGATTTACACGCTACGCTAACGAAAGCCTATGGTGGTATAGAGGTCATACACAGTGAATACGGCATGACAGAATTGTTATCACAAGCCTATTCAAAAGGACATGGCCGATTTTATGCTCCTCCATGGATGAAGGTAGCTGCTTGTGAAATCAATGACCCTTTTGCTTTAATTAATGGAACTAAAATAGGACGTTTGAACATCATCGACTTAGCAAATCAAGAGTCCTGTGCCTTTATCGCTACAGATGACCTGGGACGTGTTTTCCCAGACGGCTCTTTTGAAATAATGGGTCGCTTAGATCAAAGCGATATTCGTGGTTGCAATTTACTTGTCTACTAGACGAACTCTAAAATAAAATAACTCTTCTTGCCACGTTGTAATAAGATATAACGATCGTTGATTAAATCCTTGGCAGTGATTTTTTTCTGATCGCTTACTTTGGTCTTATTCACTGAGATAGAATTCTCTTTCAAAGCGCGTCTTGCTTCACCATTAGATTTCAACAATTTTCCTTCTCCTGCTAGGGCAGAAATAATTTCGACCCCATCTGCTAAAGCATATTTTTCCATTTGCGCCTGTGGCACACCGTCAAAAACATCTAAAAAGGTGGCATTGTCCAACTGCATTAAATCTTCAGAGGTTGACTTCCCAAATAAAATCTGTGAAGCCCTTTGAGAATTAGCTAAATCTTCTTTTGAATGCACAAGTACTGTAACCTCTTCTGCAATGCGCTTTTGTAATAAACGCAAGTGAGGTGTTTCTTTGTGTTCTTCTATCAAAGCGTCAATTTTTTCCTTAGTTAAGAAAGTGAAAATTTTGATATAATTTTCTGCATCAGCATCAGAAGCATTAAGCCAATATTGATAAAATTTGTAAGGTGAAGTCCTGTTTTTATCTAACCAAATATTTACGCCTTCTGTTTTACCAAATTTTGTTCCATCTGCCTTAGTAATCAATGGACAAGTAATGGCATAAGCTTTCCCACCCGCTTTTCTTCTCACGAGTTCTGTCCCAGTAGTAATGTTCCCCCACTGGTCACTTCCTCCCATTTGAAGGGTGCAATTATAGTTTTGATACAGGTGTAAAAAATCATAGCCTTGCAATAATTGATAGGTAAACTCTGTAAAAGACATTCCTACTTGAGACTCTGACCCCAAGCGTTTTTTGACAGAATCTTTTGCCATCATATAATTCACGGTAATGTGTTTTCCAATATCACGTGAAAATTCAATTAAAGAGTAATCTTTCATCCAGTCAAAGTTATTGACAAGAATTGCAGGGTTTTGATTTGACGAAGAAAAATCTAAAAAACGTTCTAACTGTAATCTTATTCCAGCGACATTTTTCTCTAAAGCAGCACTGTCCAATAAATTGCGTTCATCTGATTTCCCCGAGGGGTCGCCTATCATTCCTGTTGCTCCACCTACTAGGGCGATGGGCTGATGACCAGCGCGTTGGAAGTGCATTAAAATCAATATCTGCACTAAACTCCCTATATGAAGAGAATCTGCGGTGGGATCAAAACCAATATAGGCAGAAGTTGGCCCTTGATTTAAGTGGTTTTCTGTCTCTGGCATGATGTCGTGTAACATACCTCTCCATTCAAGTTCTTCGACGAATGTATTTCTCATAGTACTGTGCTAAAGAGCAAAGATAGATTTCTCCTTTAAATGGAAAAAGACAAACAGAAAAAACAGTACTTTTAGCCCATGATTTTAGTCACAGGAGCCACAGGATTAGTGGGAGCGCATCTTTGTCTCAACTTACTTAAAAAGAACGAGACGATTGTTGCCCTGTATCGAAGAGAAAAGAAGAAAGTAGCTTTAGAAGAATTTTTTCAATCCAAAGGAGCCAGCCCGCTATTTAAAAAAATCCAATGGTGGCAGGCTGATCTGAGTGATTTACCCGCTTTAACCGTTGTGTTTAAAGAGATAACACAAGTCTATCATTGTGCTGCTTATATCTCGATGGCATATTACAAAATGTACCAACTGCAAGAAGTCAACCAACAAGGAACAACATACATCGCTAATTTATGCATTGAACACAAGATCAAAAAGTTGGTCTATGTGAGTTCTATTGCCGCATTAGGAAGTCAAACAATGACAGGAAGGATAAACGAGGAAACCCCCTGGGATCCCACAGTCGAAAAAACCCCATATGCATATTCAAAATATGGGGCAGAATTAGAGATTTGGCGTGCTTCACAAGAAGGGATACCCGTTGCAATTGTAAACCCAGGTGTCATTTTAGGAGAGGGAATGCCCAGAAATCCGCTAGCACAATTAGTGGAACAAATTGAAAAAGGTTTATCGTTTTACCCCACCGGAAAAAGTGGCTATGTCGCTGTAGAAGATGTTGTCGAGATAATGGAAAAGTTGATGAATTCCTCTGTTGAAAACGAACGTTTTATTCTGGTGGCAGAAAATTGGTCTTATCAAAAAATGACACAGTTTATCGCCCAAAAGATGGGGAAAAAAGCCCCTACAAAAGTGTTACGTTCTAGCTACCTTAAAACGGCATGGTTTTTTGAAAGCTTAGTAAGTGGATTAGGGCTAAAAAAGAAGTTTTTGAGCAAAGCATTGATCAAAAGTTTAGCAGATACAAGCGATATTGACGGGAGTAGAGTAGAAAGAAGCCTTTCTTTTTCCTATCGAAAAATAGGCCCTTATTTGGATTCAATTTTCGAAAGTCGCCTCTAGTTTAAGCACTTGATTTTCTTTTGATCTAATAAGACTGTCTTCTCTTTTCAATAGAAGTAAACTGTCTTTTACACTCATCAAGTCAAGACTATCTTTCTTTTTAATCATGCGAACACTGTCTTTCCATTTTAACAACAAAACACTATCCTTTCCAGTGAACAAACCAAGATCATCCTTCCATTTTAATAAATCAATACTGTCTTTTAACATCAAAGCAAAAATACTGTCTCTACTCTTTTGTGCCGCACGATTTTTTTCTCTTTGAAGACGATTTTCTAACTCCTCTTGCTCTTTTTTTGCTAAAATATTAATGCTGTCTTCCATTTTTTCGAGCCTATTGTAAATACGGTTATACATGGCAAACAGCCTTTTAGGCGATTGGGCATAGTAGATTTGATTTTGCTTTAATGTTGAATCAGCAATATTGTATTTCCGAAGGATATAATTATTGTTGAGGATCTCTTTAGGAACCTCTCGTCCAAAACGATTATTTTTTATCGTCTTTAACAGGTTAATGTCATAAAGGATTTGCTCCATGGTATCCTCTGGAATCAATATCACTGGGGGTGGATTTGCTGTGTTGGCTTCACAAGCGATCAATAAAACAAAAAGAATCAAAGATCTTTTCATCGACTAAAGGTTAATTGTTCTCCAGCTCCAGCCTCAATGATTTCTCCTTGATCGTAAACCAATTGACCATTGACCCAAGTTTTCTCAATACTTGCATCAAATGTTGTCCCCTCAAACGGAGACCAACCACATTGATACAATAAATTATCTTTCGTTACCGTGGTCTTTTTCTCTAAATCGACTAAAACTAAATCTGCTTGAAAACCTTCTTTGATATAGCCGCGATTTTCTACTTGGAATAAAATTGCAGGATTGTGACAGGCCTTTTGCACTAACTTTTCTATACTTATTTTACCTTGACCAACTGCGGTTAGCAGGGCGAGTAAGGCATGTTGTACAAGGGGTCCGCCAGAGGGAGCACTCCTATAGGGATTACTTTTTTCTGCTAAGGTATGTGGCGCATGATCTGTTGCAAGAACATCAATGCGATCGTCATTAAGGGCTTTCCATAAAGCAGTGCGATCCTCTGTGTTTTTTACAGCCGGATTCCATTTAATATGGGTGCCTTTTTGGGCATAATCCTCTGCGCTAAACCACAGGTGATGTACGCAGACCTCAGCTGTTATTTTCTTTTCACCTAGTGGAATAGAATTGTCAAACAATTCGGTTTCTTTTGCGGTAGATAAATGAAAAACATGTAGTCTTGCTCCCGTTTCTTTTGCTAACGCAATGGCTTTTGAAGAAGAGAGATAGCAAGCTTTATGACTTCTTATAATAGGGTGCTTTTCAATGGGAATATCCTCTCCATATGCTTCAATATGACTAGCGAGATTCGCTTTAATGGTAGGCTCATCTTCACAGTGCACCGAAATGACTAGATCGGTGGAAGAAAATATTTTACGTAAAACTGCTTCATCATCAACTAACATATTTCCGGTAGAAGATCCCAAGAAAAGTTTTAAGCCAGCTACTTTGGTTTTATCTAAACGAGCGACTTCTTGAAAATTATCGTTTGTTCCACCAAACATAAAAGAGTAATTCGCTAGAGAGTCTTTCTTTGCAGTGGTAAATTTATCTTCTAGGGCTTTAATGGTGATCGTTTGTGGGTTGGTATTAGGCATCTCTATAAAAGAAGTGATTCCGCCAGCAACTGCTGCTCTTGACTCTGTTTTAATACAAGCTTTATGGGTTAATCCAGGCTCACGAAAATGCACTTGATCATCAATTAGACCGGGAAGTAAATACTTCCCGCTGGCATCAACGAGGGTTTCGTATTCTTGCAGGCTTAACGCTGGTCGAAGGCTTGTGATTTTTCCGTTTTCAATACGCACGTCTAATGATTGAGTCTCCCCTTCATTCACAACAAGCGCACCCTTGATTAATATCTTTTTCATTTGCGTTTATAAATGGATTCAAATTTAAGGTAAATTACCCCATATATTGCCTCCCAAATAATGGAACTATTCATTTTAGACACCCCTTTTTCACGATTGACAAAAACAATGGGAATCTCTTTGAGCGTACAAGCTTTTTTCCACAATTTAAATTTCATTTCAATTTGAAAAGCATAACCCACAAAAGATAAATCACTTAAATCAAGTTTCGACAAGGCTGTTGCCTTATATCCCACAAATCCCGCCGTGGCATCTTTTATAGGAAGTCCAGTGATGAGCCTTACATAGATTGATGCTCCAATGGACAGTAAAATACGCATGATGGGCCAGTTAACCACATTTACGCCAGAAAGATAACGCGACCCAACAATAACGTCTGTTCCTTTTTCTAAGGCAGCAATCATTTGTGGCAAAGCTGTTGCTGGGTGAGATAAATCTGCATCCATCTCGAATATATTCTCATAATTTCTAGCAAGCGCCCATTGAAAACCATGAACATAAGCTTTCCCCAGACCCTCCTTTTCCTGGCGAACCTCCAGAGAGATTTGCTTGGGATAAGTCACTTGAAAAGCAGCAATTTTATATGCAGTCCCATCTGGTGAAGAATCATCGACAAAAAGAACATGAACATCAGGCAATACACTAAAGATTTCCTTTAGCAAGGGGGAAATATTGTCGATTTCGTTATAAGTCGGTATAATGATTAATGTTTGCGACATAAAGTGTTGTAAAAGTAAGAAAATTAAACGCATGCTTATGCACATAAAATCATTGTAAAATTAAGGGAGTAAATTAATTTTGGTATTTTTGAACTATGGAAGAATGGGCATTAATTCCCTCGGGAAACTCTGATTGGATGACCTATGTAATAATGGTTAATTTCCTGTTGTTTGTTTTTTGCAAATGGCGCTATCAACTACAGTTTTTTTCTTTTTTACGGGTTATTGATACCCCCCTTTATTTTACAAATTATGAAGAAACACCCATTTATAGTCAGGGGTTTATCCTTTTATCTGTGTTGTTTTCCTTAATTAATATTAGCCTTTTTATTTGTTTTTACCTTTCAAAAAATCAATATGCTCTACTTGAGTTTAATCTTTTTGCGATTATTTTCTTTGGTATTTGTGGTACAATTGTCCTGCGTCAAATCATTTTGACCCTATTGAGCTATTTTTTGGAACTTCAGCATTTTATCAACCAGTATCAATTCAGGACGTCAACTTACTTATTCCGTTTAAATATATTTGTTTTCATAGGCTTAGTCCTTTACTTCTATACCTTTAATCTATCCCCAGTTTTTTTAGAGTCTTTTACCTTAATATCTGGGGTTTTATACATCTTCTACCACTTCCTTGTAGTGAAACAATTGTTTAGCATAATAAATCAGGGGGGGTTATATTTTATTTTGTATCTTTGCACACTCAAATTGAGTCCGTGGATTATCTTAATCAATGGATTAAAACTAAGCTTATGAGCGCCAAAAAAGTTAAGACAATACTGGTATCGCAACCAGAGCCTAGTAGCGAAAACTCTCCTTACAATCGACTAAAAGAAAAGCACAATTTAACCATTGATTTCCGCCCTTTTATTCACGTAGAAGGAGTGGAATCGAAAGAAGTGCGTCAACAAAAAATTGACTTTAAAGACTTCGATTCAATCATTTTAACCAGTAGAAATTCTGTAGATCACTTTTTCCGCCTTGCGGAAGAAATGCGCTTTAAAGTGCCCGATAGCACTAAATACTTTTGCCAGTCAGAGGCAGTTGCCTACTACCTTCAGAAATATGTAGTATATCGCAAACGTAAAATTTATGTTGGGGAAAGAAGCTTAATGGATCTAGAGGTAATGTTCAAGAAATTCAAAGACGATCGTTTTCTCTTACCTTCTTCGGATATCTTAAAACCTATTATTCCTAATTTTTTAGAAAGCTTAGAAATTGATTGGAAGCGCGCTCAACTATATAAAACTGTTGTGAGCGACCTATCTGATTTAAGAGATGTTTATTATGACGTTTTAGTATTCTTTAGCCCTTCTGGTATTGAATCTTTGTTTAAAAACTTCCCAGACTTTGAACAAAACACTACCCGAATTGCGGTTTATGGGAACACTACAGTGAAAGCAGCAGATGAAGCAAATCTTCGTATCGATATTAAGGCACCAACAGAAGAAACTCCCTCAATGACAATGGCCATTGAGAAATACATCAAAGAGCTCGTCTAAGTGAAAATTGCTTTCCCTAGCAGTAAACTAACATATGCCCATACTCCTAAAAGGAGTAAGCCTCCTATAGGGGTAACAGGACCTAGCCAGCTAACGTTTAGTCCGTGAACGACTTTTGTGGATAAGAGTAAAATACTTCCAGAAAACACAAACACCCCTATTACAAGCAATAAGGCGATGCGCTCTTTTTTCGATTCTTCAATAAGGGGCAATGCACTTAGAAAAAGTAGAGCTATACCATGAAAAAGCATATACCGAATAGAGATAATATAACTTTGTAAAGCTTCTTGTGTAATTTTACCAGATAGGGCATGACTGCCCAAAGCCCCTAGCGCTACTCCTAAAAACATAAAGACACTCCCAAAAAAAGCTGCTGTAAGTAATTTCATTGCTGTTATTTGACACAAAGATAGTTCAAATTCACTCATTAATAAATTAACGATATCAACTTATTATGTATTTTTGATAAATAATATTAATTGAAAAATGAAGGATACTGAAATTATTCAAATTGACGGGATTGATAAAATATTACTCAACGAATTGATGAAAGATGCAAGAGTCTCCATTAATTTATTGTCCAAACAAGTAGGTATTTCTGGTGCTGCGGTCCATCAACGCTTAAAAAAATTAGAGAAATCTGGTTTAATTCAAGGGTCACAAATCATGATTAATCCCAAAAAATTAGGCTATACCACCCTTGCCTTTGTAGGGATATATCTGGATAAAGCCATGAATAATCCTTCTGCAGTTGCACAACTTCAAAAAATCAATGAAGTCCTTGAATGTCACTATACAACAGGAGACTGGAGTGTTTTAGTGAAAATACTCTGTAAAGATAACGAGCATTTAATGAATCTCTTGAATAATCAAATTCAGAAAATAGCCGGGATTTCTAGAACAGAAACATTTATCTCTTTAGACCAACAGATCGCGAGGCAAATCAAGGTTTAGTCTCTACTATTCCCCATGATGCGTAAAACAAAATAGAGAAGTGTTGCAAGTGATCCCAAAGCTGCAACGACATAAGTTCTTGCTGCCCACTTTAAGGCATCTTCTGCACCTGCTAATTCTTGTTGACTCACCATATTCTTGCGTTTCAACCAAGCAATAGCGCGATTACTAGCATCGTACTCCACGGGCAAAGTGACAAAACTAAATAATGTCCCCATGCCAAATAGGGCAACACCTATCATCGCAACCGTCTGGCCAAAAGCCGTTCCTTGCGCCATAAAAAGTCCTCCAAAGATCATCCACATAGAAAAGTTGGACGCAACGCTCACCATGGGGACTAAAGTAGAACGCATTTGAAGCCATTCGTAGCCAATATTGTGTTGTACCGCGTGCCCACATTCGTGAGCAGCAACAGCTGCTGCAGAGGCATTGCGTTGTGCATAAACCCCTTCGCTTAGATTAACGGTTTTTGTTTTGGGATTGTAATGATCTGTCAATATGCCAGGAGTTGAGACAATCTTAACATCTCGAATCCCGTGATCGATTAACATTTGTTCTACAATTTCTTTTCCTGAAAGACCATTGCGTAAAGATATTTTAGAATATTTTTTGAATTTTCTCTTTAGTGTACTACTAACAACAGAGCTAACAATTCCAAAAACAATCAAAACAAGGTAGTATCCTCCCATAACTTAAATTTTATTTGTGCTTTACTTTAAAGTATATAATCATTATCAAAAGTGATGCCGTGATAAAATTAGCTAACATCATGGGATTGCTATGAATAAAAAGACCATATACGCCCCATAAAGTAACTCCTGTAAACATGATTAAATACATGGTTAATGAGACACCCTGGGCAGATTTTGTCTTCCAGATCTTGTAGGCTTGAGGCACAAATGCTGCAGTGGTCAAAATGGCAGCTAGAAAACCAATTAGCTCAATGTACATTAGCCTACTATATTGATTATTTTTCCAGGAACAACAATTACTTTCTTTGGAGTTCTTCCTTGTAATTGCTTTTGTGTTTGCTCGTCTGCTAAAATAATTTCTTCAATTTCTTTTGGGTTTAAGTCTAAAGACAATTCTCGCGTAAAACGCATCTTTCCGTTAAAAGACACTGGATAATTTTTTGTGCTTTCTACCAAGTATTTCTCTTCAAAGACTGGGTAAGAAGCCTGAGAGATAGAAGTGGTATTCCCTAAAAGAGACCAGAATTCTTCGGCTATGTGAGACGCAAAAGGCGAGAGTAAAATCGCCAGTGGCTCAAGAATAGCGCGTTCGTTACATTTCTGTGCGGTTAATTCGTTGACACAAATCATAAAGGCACTAATACAGGTGTTAAAAGAAAAATGCTCGATGTCTTCGGTAACTTTCTTAATGGTTTGATGTAAACTTTTCAAAGACTCTGCATTAGGTGACTTATCGCTCACATAGAAAGTTTCATCATTGTGATATAAACGCCAGGTCTTTTTCAAGAAAGAATGTACCCCAGAAATTCCAGCAGTATTCCAAGGTTTCGCTTGTTCTATAGGACCTAAAAACATTTCATACATTCTTAATGTATCTGCCCCGTAGTCATCGCAAATTTGATCTGGGTTGACCACATTATACTTTGACTTTGACATTTTCTCAACTTCTCTTCCTACTTTATAGAGACCATCTTCTAACATAAAAGTAGCTTGGGCAAATTGAGGCTGCCATTGTTTTACCGCTTCACAGTCAAGCTCGTCTGAAAGATTTACTAAGGAAATATCTACTCTTATGCGCTCTACTTCTTGACCTTCAATTAACCCTTTTGATAGATATTCGTTAGTTCCCTTTTTTCTGTACATAAAAGCCGAAGATCCCAAGATCATTCCTTGATTAATCAATTTTTTAGCATATTCATCAACGGGTAAAATCCCTAGATCAAACAAGAATTTTTGCCAAAAACGCGAATACAACAAATGTCCTGTAGCATGCTCACTTCCACCCAAATACAAATCGACATCTTGCCAATAATTAGCTGCTTCTTTTGAGACAAAAGCAGCTTCATTTTGTGCATCCATATAGCGGTAAAAATACCAGGAACTTCCTGCCCATCCTGGCATGGTATTGATTTCTAAGGGGAATATTTTTTGATGATCTATCAATTCATTTGCCACTACTTTTCCTGTTGTTGTATCCCATGCCCAGTGGGTGGCATTACCTAATGGCGGTGCGCCATCTGGAGTAGGGAGATAATTTTCAACCCTAGGCAAAACTAGAGGTAAGTGATCTACAGCTAGTGGGACAGGTAAGTCATTTTTATAATAAACAGGGATTGGCTCTCCCCAATATCGCTGGCGACTAAAGATCGCATCGCGCAAACGATAGTTAATGGTTCCTTCTCCAACGCCAATTTTCTCCAAATGAGCAATAACCGCTTCCATGGCTTCTTTGTATTCCATATCGTTTAAAAAGCCCGAGTCTTGTAACTTCACTCCGCCGCTCTTATCGGCACAAGCTTCTTTAGAGATATCTTTATTGGCAAAGATATTCTTGATTGGAATGTCAAAGTGTTTAGCGAAATCATAGTCCCTTTGATCCCCACAAGGGACTGCCATAACGGCTCCAGTTCCATAGCCTACAAGTACATAATCCCCTATCCATATAGGAACACGCTCTTGAGTTAAGGGGTGTAATGCATAGGCACCTGTAAACACACCACTAATGGTTTTAACATCTGCCATACGGTCTCTTTCTGTTCGCTGTGCAGACTTTTGTATATAGGCCTCTACGGCTTCTTTTTGTTCGGCAGTGGTAATTGCTTTAACGAATTCTAATTCTGGTGCAAGTGTCATAAAAGTGACACCGTATAAGGTGTCAGGACGGGTGGTAAAAACTTCTAATTGATCGGGGTGATTTTCTATTTGGAAACGCACTTTTGCCCCCACAGATTTCCCAATCCAGTTGCGCTGCATCTCTTTTAGGGAATCTGGCCAGTCGATCTTGTCTAAGCCTTGAAGTAAGCGCTCTGCATAAGCCCCAATGCGCATACTCCATTGTTTCATTTTCTTTTTAGTCACGGCAAAACCTCCTCTTTCAGAAACCCCATTAATGATTTCATCATTGGCTAAAACCGTTCCTAACTCTGCACACCAGTTGACTTCTGTTTCAGAAATATAGGTCAAACGGTAATCCAATAAAATAAATTGTTGTTGTTCTGCCGTAAAGGCATTCCAATCATTTGCAGAAAATATTGCTGTGTCAGTAGCACATTCTGCCTTAACTAGAGCATTCCCTTTTTTTTCAAATACCTTGACTAATTCACTGATTGGCTTCGCCTTGTCTTCTGTTTTATCGTAATAAGAATGAAATAATCGCAAGAAAATCCATTGGGTCCAACGATAAAAATCTGAATTAGATGTTCTTACTTCTCTGCTCCAGTCAAATGAGAATCCAATGCGATCTAATTGCTCTCTGTAGCGATTAATATTGGTGTTTGTGGTTATTTCTGGATGTTGCCCTGTTTGAATCGCATACTGTTCTGCAGGCAAACCAAAAGAATCATATCCCTGAGGGTGTAACACATTAAAACCCTTGTGGCGCTTGTAACGCGCATAAATATCGCTGGCAATATATCCTAAAGGATGGCCGACATGTAGCCCCGCCCCAGAGGGGTATGGGAACATATCCAGGACATAGTATTTAGGTTTATTAGAATTATTATGTGCTTGAAAGGTCTTGTTTTCAGCCCAATAGGCTTGCCACTTTTTTTCGATTTCTAGGAAGTTGTACCCCACGATGTTTTAATTTATTAACCCCACAAAAGTAGCGTTAATGAAGGAAAGGAAAAAGTTTATCCTAGCCTAGAATAAAATTTGATCCTTGTTTTGTAATTTTACCTCCGAACCCATCCTTAGAATTGATGAATTCCAGAGATAATTTCCAAAAAAGACGTTTGATTTCTTCCTACTTTTCGGTTGTTGTCAGCATTAGTTTAGTCCTTTTTTTAGTGGGAGTATTGGGCCTATTATTACTTAATTCAAAAAAGGTCTCAGATCATTTCAAAGAGCAAATCGCTTTGACTATCTACATTAACGATAGTGCAAAACCTATTGAAATAAAACAATTGCAAAAAAGTTTAAGCCTGCGTAAAGAGACTAAAACAGCTCGTTTTATTTCTAAAGAAGAGGCTGCGCAAAGCCACGCAAACGCTATTGGAGAAGATTTTATGGAATTTTTAGGATATAACCCACTATTGAGTTCAATTGACGTTTATTTTAGATCTGACTATGTTTCCCCTGCTTTTTTATCAATATTAAAACAAGATTTTGAGGCAAAACCCTATGTGAACGAAGTCTTTTATGATCAACCATTGCTGGAAATTCTCGACCAGAATATCAAGAAGATCAGTCAAGGGATCATAGGACTAAGTGGGCTCTTTATCATTATTGCCATCTTATTAATCAATAGCTCTATCCGATTATCGGTTTATTCAAAAAGATTAATCATAAAAACAATGCAATTAGTTGGGGCGACCAAAAGTTTTATTCGCCAACCATTTATCTGGCATCACCTTAGACTGGGACTACTAGGGGCAATCCTTGCCTCGGCAGGACTAGGTTATTTATTATACGAGCTGAATCTCCGCTTTCCAGAACTAACTTTACTCAGTAACCCAAAAGAACCTGCTCTTATTTTTGGTGCGATCTTTAGCATGAGCATCTTGATTACTGGAGCAAGCACTTTTTTTGCAACACAACGTTTTCTCAACTTAACCACAGATGCCGTAAATTAATTCCTATGAAAAAAACACCCTTTAAAGGAAAACAGTTCCTTTTCGAAAAGAAAAACTATCAGGTTTTATTGATTGCCATCGCTGTTATTGCCTTAGGCTTTTTTTTAATGACAGGTGGTGGAAGCGATGATCCTGCAGTTTTTAATCCAGCTATTTTCAACTTTCAACGCATTCGATTAGCGCCTACTTTAGTTTTGATTGGTTTTGGAATTACCATGTATTCCATTCTTTTAAATGGAAACAAAAAATGAATGAGTTTATTGCCTTACTTCTTGGCGTAATTCAAGGTTTGACAGAGTTTTTGCCTGTTTCTTCCAGTGGACATTTAGAACTGGTAAAAGCCCTGTCTCAAGCTGATTTTGTCGCAAAAGAGAGTCTTTTATTTACCATTACCCTTCATGGGGCTACCGCCTTGAGCACCGTTGTTTTCTTTAGAAAAGATATTGGGTTTATGATAAAAGAATTACTTACACTAAAAACTAGCCCGTCTTATTATTTTGCTTTATACATTCTTCTTTCTATGATTCCAGCGGTTATTGTTGGACTATTTTTAGAGGATTTGATTACTCAACTTTTTGATCAAAATGTTTTACTGGTGGGTGCCATGCTAATTTTAACTGGAGTTCTACTAGGCTTAGCCGATCGTGCAAAATCTACATTAAAAGACATCAATGCCACAAGCGCATTTATCATAGGCTCACTTCAAGCTATTGCCATATTACCCGGTATTTCTAGAAGTGGTGCAACCATTGCCACGGCTGTATTATTAGGAATAGATAAAGAAAAAGCCGCACGTTTTTCCTTTTTGATGGTAGTTCCACTTATCGTGGGAAGCATGGCTAAAAGTCTTTTAGATGCAGATACTAGTGTGGCAGACACTTCCCTATTTCCATTAATCATAGGCTTTATTGCGGCATTTTTTACGGGACTTGCCGCTTGTAAGTGGATGATTAATATTGTTAAGAAAGCACAGTTAAAGTATTTTAGCTGGTATTGTTTTATCATTGGAACCCTTACTTTAATTATTGCTTAAATATGATTTTTACCAAAGAAGCCTTTTTATCTGGTCAGGTTATTCTTATCGATAAACCCCTTAATTGGACTTCTTTTCAAGTGGTCAATAAAGTGCGATGGCTGATTAAAAAAAACATTGGGGTAAAGAAAATTAAGGTAGGGCATGCAGGGACTTTAGATCCCCTTGCCACTGGCCTACTCATCCTTTGCTGTGGAAAGATGACTAAAGAGATTGATCGTTTTCAAGGACAAGAAAAAACTTATAGCGGTACTTTCCAGTTAGGGGCTACAACCCCCTCATATGATCTAGAAACCGAAATTGAGCAGACTTACCCCACAGAACACATCAAGCCCGTATTGATCGAAGCTACTAAAGCTCAGTTTATGGGAGAAATTGATCAATATCCTCCTATATTTTCGGCTTTAAAAAAAGAAGGAAAACGCCTTTACGAATATGCCCGTAAAGGAGAACAAGTTGAGATCCCCAGTAGAAAAGTTAAGGTAAGTACCTTTTCAATTGACGCTAGTGCACTCCCCTTATTAAGTTTTGAATTAAGCTGTAGTAAAGGAACCTATATTCGTTCGCTGGCTAACGATTTTGGTCAAGCATTAGAAAGTGGGGCTTATTTGAGTTCTTTGTGCAGAGAACGCATTGGCAATTTTCATTTAAAAAATGCTATGAGTATGGAAACTTTTGAAACTCAAATCAACAAAGCCTTTCAAGACAAAAATCTGTCAAGTGATTAAATTTAGGAGTAGAACCTTCTACCTTTATTGCTTATATTTGTGGGAATCAACAAGCAATGAAGTACAAGCGAATACTACTTAAACTTAGCGGAGAAGCTCTTATGGGCCAGAACTCTTATGGAATTGACCCTAAACGTATCAAAGAATACGCTCAAGAAATCAAACAATTACACCAAGAAGGAGTAGAGATTGCTATTGTTATAGGCGGAGGAAATATCTTTCGTGGGATGGCAGGATCTAATGAGGGTGTTGATCGCGTTCAAGCCGATTATATGGGAATGCTCGCCACTGTAATGAATGGTCTTGCCCTGCAAAGTACCCTAGAGAATGAAGCTGTTCCTACACGACTGCAAACTGCATTGAAAATTGAAGCAGTGGCAGAACCTTACATTAAAAGAAAAGCCGTTCGTCATTTAGAAAAAAATCGTGTAGTTATCTTTAGTGCCGGAACTGGGAATCCATTCTTTACAACAGACTCTGCAGCTGTATTACGAGCGATTGAAATCAATGCCGATGTTATTTTAAAAGGAACCCGTGTTGATGGAATCTATACAGAAGATCCAGAAAAAAATAAAGAAGCCATAAAATTCGACAACCTCTCTTTTGAAGAAGTATTAAACCGTGGTTTAAAGGTCATGGATACTACCGCCTTTACCCTGAGTCAAGAAAATAAATTACCCATTATTGTGTTTGATATGAATACCCAGGGGAACCTGAGCAAGGTTGTTAACGGGCAAAACATCGGTACACGCGTGGATCTATAATTTGAAGAAAATGAACGAAGAATTACAATTTATCCTGGATAGCGCCAAAGAAAGTATGCAAGGTGCGATAAGTCATTTAGAAAGTGAACTCCTTAACATTCGTGCGGGAAAAGCTAACCCCGTAATGCTTAAAAGTGTTATGGTAGACTATTATGGCGCACCTACTCCATTATCACAAGTAGCCAATGTCAATACACCAGATGGGAGAACCCTTAGTATCCAGCCGTGGGAAAAAAGTTTATTGACAGAAATTGAAAAAGGAATCATGATGGCTAATTTAGGTTTTAACCCTATGAATAACGGGGAAAGTATTATCATCAATGTCCCTCCTTTAACAGAAGAGCGAAGAAAAGAACTTGCCAAAATGGCTAAAGCCGAAGCAGAAAATGCTAAAGTAAGTATTCGCAATGCCCGTAAAGATGCAAATCAAGAAATAAAAAAATCAGAAGCATCAGAGGATATGCAAAAAAACAGTGAAATCGACGTTCAAAGCTCTACAGATAGCTTTATCCTGAAGATTGACATTATTCTAGCTGCCAAAGAAAAAGAAATCATGACGGTCTAACCCTAGCCGTATCACGAGCAGCTTCGCTATGAAAAGAAAAAATAAATGGAGTTTTTGGGAAGCGATTGCTCGCTTAATTTTACGCAATAGAATTGTTTTAATCTTACTGCTCTTTGCAGTGACGGTTTTTTGGGCGTCGCACTGGGACAATATGCGCTTTACTTTTATAGAAGCTAATCTACTACCAGATAATCACCCAGAAAATATCACTTACAATAAATTCCTTTCTCTTTTTGGTGAAGAAGGAAGAGTGATTGTAATCGCAGTAAAAGACTCTTCTCTATTTACCCCAGAAAAACTTACTGCCTGGAAATCCCTTAGTGAAAAAATACAGAACTATGATGAAATTGATTTTGTCTTGTCTATTGACAATGCAAAAGAACTGGTTAAGAATAAACAAAAGAAGAAATTTGAACTAAAACCACTTTTAGAAGAAGTTCCTCAAGAGAGAACTACCTTTTCCCTCTTTAAACAAAAACTTTTCTATGAGCTTCCATTTTATGAGAATCTACTCCTTAATAAAGAAACAGGCACCATTAGAATGGCCATTTATATGAAACAAGAGGTGGTGAATAGTGTAGTGCGAAAAAACTTTATTTTCAACACCTTTATCCCCTTGATGGATCAATTTGAGCAAGAACAAAACCTCAAGGTTTACCGTTCTGGCATGCCCTATATTCGCACCCTTAACGCTCAAAATATTGTAGATGAAATGGGGAAATTCGTCTTAGCAGCGATAGGAATTACGTCTTTAATCTTCTTTTTATTTTTCCGTTCAATTCGCGCAACAATTATCTCGATGGTAGTAGTTCTCTTTGGGGTAGCATGGGCATTGGGGACACTGGGCTTATTGGGATATGAAATCACCGTCTTAACTGCTTTAATCCCTCCGCTAATTATTGTTATTGGGATCCCCAATTGTATTTTTCTCATCAATAAATACCAACAAGAAGTCGCAAAACACGGAAATCAAATCCGGTCCTTACAGCAGGTGATTGTCAAAATAGGGAATGCTACCTTGATGACCAATTTAACCACTGCATCTGGATTTGCCACCTTTATTTTAACGAACAGTAAACTCCTCAAAGAGTTTGGTATTGTTGCTTCAATTAATGTGATTGGAATTTTTGTACTCTCATTATTAATTATCCCTATTGTGTATAGCTTTATGCCTTTACCCAATAAAAAGCACCTAAACCACCTCAATAATAAATCCATTGATCGCTTTGTAAAATGGATGGAAGGCAAAGTACGCCATAAACGAATCAACACTTACATCGTTTCTCTAATTGCTCTAGTCGCAAGTATTATTGGGATTTACACGATCAATATTTCAGGGAGTATTTTAGAGGACATGCCTAAAAAGCAATCCTTTTTTAAAGACATTCTATTTTTTGACAGGGAGTTTGATGGAATTGTTCCTTTAGAGATTCTCATTGACACTAAACGTAAAGACGGAGTATTAAAACTATCCACTTTAAAACGGATGGAACGCCTAAATAAAAGTATTGATGATATCCCAGAATTGTCCCCTCCTACCTCTGTGACCAATGCCATTAAATATGCTAAACAAGCCTATTACAATGGTAACCCTAACTATTATTCCCTCCCCACGGCACAAGAGAATCGTTTTATTCTTTCCTATTTTGACCGTTCGGGTAATGATGAAAACGTACTCAATAACTATGTTGATGATACTGGACAATTTGCACGACTCACCACTTTCATGACAGATATCGACACCGATCGCATGGAAGAAATTGAGCAAGAGCTCAAGCGAGAGATTGTAAAAATTTTTCCTGAAGAACGCTATACGGTTAAAATAACTGGTAAAGCCTTATTATTTTTAAAAGGAACAAAGTACTTGATTGAAAACTTGGTCTTATCCCTGGTATTGGCCATCTTTTTAATTGCTCTATTTATGGCCTACTTATTCCGTTCTTTTAAAATGATTATTATATCCTTGATCCCCAACTTACTCCCCTTGATTATAACTGCAGGAATGATGGGCTTTTTAGGCATACCGCTAAAACCCTCGACGATTTTAGTATTTAGTATCGCCTTTGGAATTTCTGTAGACGACACCATCCATTTTCTAGCAAAATACCGTCAAGAACTAATTGATTCAAAGTGGAAAATCCAGCGCTCTGTTTATGCTGCCCTAAAGGAGACTGGGGTAAGTATGTTTTATACTTCTATAGTTTTGTTCTTTGGGTTTTCTGTCTTTATGAGTTCAGAATTTGGTGGGACAGTTGCTTTAGGAGGCCTCATTTCAATGACCTTACTTTTTGCCATGCTGGCGAATTTAATTCTTCTTCCATCTTTACTCATTTCGTTAAGAAATACGGTAGCGAATGAAGAAGTCTTAAAAGAACCTAAAATCCAAATCATCGAACCATATGAAAACGAAAAAGCCTCAAAAAGAAAGACAAATAAATAAATGCTAAACGCTATATTTGAACAAAATTTTCATCATGCCAACTAAAATAAAAGCACTATTGACCAACGCACCAGAGGGTCAAACAGTTACTGTTCAAGGGTGGGTTAGAACGTTTAGAGCGAATCGATTTATTGCTTTAAATGACGGTTCAACTTTAGGAAATCTTCAGTGTGTAGTGGATTTTGAAAATTTTGATGAAAGTATATTAAAAAACATCTCTACTGGAGCGGCTTTAAGAATAACTGGAAACTTTGTCGAAAGTCAAGGAAAAGGACAAACAGCCGAAATACAAGTGGAAGATATTCATGTATATGGAGTTGCAAATCCAGACACTTACCCCATTCAACCCAAAAAACACAGCTTTGAATTTTTACGCGAAAAAGCACATTTACGCGTTCGAACGGCCACCTTTAGTGCAGTGATGCGTGTTCGTGCGGCCTTGTCTTTTGGGGTACATCAATTCTTTCAAGGAGAAGGGTTTCACTATGTAAACACACCTATCATTACGGGAAGCGATGCAGAAGGAGCAGGTGAAATGTTCCGCGTAAGCGCTTTAGAACCTAAAAGTCCACCCCTTAATGAGGCTGGTGAAGTCAATTTTCAAGAAGATTTCTTTGGGAAAGAAACCCACCTTACTGTTTCTGGACAATTAGAAGCCGAAACTTATGCCATGGGATTGGGCGAGGTTTATACCTTTGGACCAACTTTTAGAGCAGAAAACTCTAATACGACAAGACACCTAGCAGAATTTTGGATGATTGAACCAGAAATGGCCTTTTTTGACCTAGACGACAACATGGATTTAGCAGAGAAATTTATTAAAAGTGTCTTGCGCTATGTGCTGGAAAACTGTCAAGAAGACCTCGCCTTTTTAGACGAACGCTTTGCCAAAGAGGAAAGTAGTAAACCAAAAATAGAACGCTCTGAAATGGGCTTGTTAGAAAAAATTAATTTTGTTGTAGAAAACGAATTTAAGCGTATAAGCTATACAGAAGCGATTGATATTCTAAGAAATAGCAAACCCAATAAAAAGAAGAAATTCAACTATCCTATTGATGAATGGGGTACAGATCTTCAAAGTGAGCACGAACGCTTCTTAGTAGAAAAACATTTTAAAACCCCAGTAATATTATTTGATTATCCCGCTAAAATTAAAGCGTTCTACATGCGTCTTAATGAGGATGGTAAAACGGTAAGAGCCATGGATATCCTTTTCCCTGGAATAGGAGAAATAGTAGGTGGATCACAAAGAGAAGAACGACTAGATGTACTTCAAGAGAGAATCAAAGCCATGGCAATCGAAGAAGAAGAACTATGGTGGTACCTTGACTTACGCAAATTTGGTACAGCACCACACAGTGGCTTTGGATTAGGCTTTGAACGCTTAGTCTTGTTCGCTACAGGGATGGAAAATATTCGGGATGTGATTCCGTTCCCACGAACACCTCAAAATGCAGCTTTTTAAAATGTATTTAAGTTTTCTTATCTTTAGGTAAGACCCAACTTATTATGTTAAAACAACAACTTCAACTTAAGCTTGCACAGAAACTGTCTCCACAACAGATACAGTTAATGAAATTAATTCAATTGCCTACGCTTGACTTCGAACAAAAACTTCAAAATGAGCTAGAAGAAAATCCAGCGCTAGAAAGTGGAAAAGAAGAAAGTTTACAAGAAGACAATTACGATCAAGAATACGATGATAACAACGAAGTAATCGATACCCAAGACATCGATATTGATGACTATTTAAGCGACGATGAAATCCCTTCTTATCGCCTCAATACAAATAACTATAGCGCAGACGAAGAGGAAAAAACGACCCCATTTTCTGGAGGAGTAAGTTTTCACGAAACCCTAAAACTTCAAATTGGTTCTTTAATCCTTACGGAAGAAGAAAAAATCATCGCTGAATTTATCATAGGGAGTATCGACGATAGTGGCTATTTGCGTCGTTCTATAGACGATTTAGTAGACGACCTTGCCTTTACACAAGGGATTATGGTAGAGAAAGAAAAGATTGAAAATGTCTTACAAAAAGTTCAATCTATTGACCCAGCTGGAGTTGGCGCGAGAAATCTTCAAGAATGTTTAGCCTTACAGCTAGAGCGTAAAGAAACGAGTTTAGCCATAATTGTGGCAAAAAAAATCATTTTAGAAACATTTGATCTTTTTTCTAAAAAGCATTTCAAGAAAATGCTAGATAAATTTGATATAGATGAAAGTCTGTTTAAAGAAGGTCTTCTGGAAATTGAAAAACTCAATCCTAAACCTGGGGGAGCAATGTCTGGGATTTTTCAAAACACCCACATTGTTCCTGATTTTATTTTAACGATCGAGAATGGAGAAATTCAAGTAAACGTCAATAGAAGAAATGCTCCAGAATTACACGTTTCTGCAGGATATCAAGAAATGCTAAAGGGTTATAAAGCGGCTTCTACTAAATCAAAAGCACAAAAAGAAGCAGTTCAATTCATCAAACAAAAGCTCGATGCTGCACAGTGGTTTATCGACGCTATCCAACAGCGCAGACAAACCCTTCAGCTTACCATAGAGGCAATTGTAAATCATCAATATGACTATTTCTTAACAGGAGACGAACGTGCCTTAAAACCCATGATTTTAAAAAATATTGCAGATAAAATCAAGATGGATATCTCTACTGTATCTAGGGTGGCGAATAGTAAATATATTGATACCCCTTATGGCACTAAGCTTCTTAAAACCTTTTTCTCTGAATCCCTTACCAATACTGAGGGAGAAGAAGTTTCTACTTTAGAAATAAAGAAAATTCTTCGCACTCTTATTGAAAAAGAAGATAAGAAAAAGCCATTAGCAGATAATGCCTTATCAAAAGGCTTACAGGAAAAAGGATACAAAGTCGCACGACGCACAGTGACTAAGTATAGAGAGCAAATGAACTTTCCAGTAGCACGCTTGCGTAAAGAATTATAAAAGGTAGAAAATCAATCCCAGTTGTAGCGGGAATAGCTTTAACTCTCTATTGTTAATTGTGCGAATCTGCTCTTTAAATAGTGGCGTAAGATTGTAATCTAACCTTAAATTCCATGTATTAAAGCCCAACGAAATCCCTATACTATGTTGTATTTCATTGAGTTGATTCTCTAAGGAGAACTTTCTACCGAAGAAAGGTTGATACTGAGTACCAAATTGATAACTCAATCGATACCCTAGATATACTCGCCAAAAAGCATATTCAGATGGAGTAGAAGTACGCCAGCGCAATTCGACAGGAAGTTGCAATTGATGATAACTAAAAACATTGCGTAAGGCTCTTTGTACCTCTGGGACATCATATAGATAAGATTGTTGTGATTGTTCTACATTAATGTTATTTACTAAACGGACAAAACCATAACCTAATCCCACTGCAATAGCCTTGTCTCCCAATTTAGAAATAGGGTAATCTCGCAGCATACCCACATGAACACTTCTCGAAAAACCGTTCTGCTTAAAACCAATTATATCATTGGGCTGAAGAGAAAAATTAAGATCAATATAAAATTGATCTTCCCTATAATTAAGGCTGTCTTTTATTTGGGCTGACGCAAAGCAAGCCCAAAAGATTAGAAACAGAAAGGAAATCTTATGCATAAAACGAAGGTACAACTTTACTAAGATAGGGGTAAAAAAAAGCACCCGCCTTGAGACGGATGCTTTAATATATTCATCAAATGGATTAATTAATATTCTGCGTATAATCTCCTACGCGTGTTGTATAGTTAATTTTCAGGGCGTTTACTTTACGTAACTCCTGTTTAATATCTGTAATTAATCCCATGTTTGTCTCCCCGTCCACTTTAAGGGCAGTGGTCAAAACATTTTGTAATTCTTGACGCTTTGATGCTCGTTCTGCTAGAACAAAAGCAGCTACATCACCTACATCAGCAAATTTGTCGTTTAACTGGATACGGGCTTGAGTCCCGTATTTGTCTGCATAACGGCTAGAAGGCTTTCCAGCGTAGATATAAATTACACGATCTTTCTTATCCAATTTTTGAATCTGATCTGCTGCAGGTAAAGAGTTTTGAATCATTAAGGTGCTGTCACGCATAACGGTCGCTACCATAAAGAAAAATAAAAGCATGAAAACGATATCTGGTAGAGATGCGGTTGAAATAGCAGGTAAATCTCCGCCTTTTTTCTTTTTAAACTTTGACATACGCTGTGTTTTTAATTGGTTTTACTCGGTTCAGCTTCTGATAGCTTTTGCGGATACATCTCCTTAACCTCGGCTAACTTAGGCTTCAACTTAGCCTTATCGCTAGCAGATGTTCTAGGGTCATTATAGCGCTTTTGTGCTTCTGTATAGGATAATCCAGCTAAAGGGTTTAGCCTTGCAAATTCGCGATCACGAAGATCGTTATAAGCAGCAACTAACTCATTTTGAACGGCGATATAAACTTTATAAGAAGTTTCTCTATCGTTTTTCAAAGAGATAATCGCTTTTTCAGGATTGTCCGAAGAACTTGTATCTTTTTTTCCTTGGCAATAGTCACAAGCTTCTTCGCCTGTACCACCACCGTTATCTAGAAAGGCAATCGCTGCTTGACGCAGTTCGTTTAGCTCCATAATATCTTCTTCTACTAAAAGTCGGTTGTCCTTGTTCACTACTACTGTAAAGATGTTACGCTCTTTAATAATAGGGGGATCTACTACTTCGTCTGTAGGAGGTAATTTACGGTTGATACCAGAATCTGTTTCAATCGTAGTGGTTACCAAGAAGAAAATTAACAGCAAGAAAGCGATGTCTGCCATCGAACCAGCATTTACCTCAGGTGCAGCTCTTTTTGCCATAATTTATCTATTAGTTAGACTTTTAATTCCAGAAAAGCCCATTGCACCAATCGCAATTGCAGCTAGGTAATAAAAGACGCGGATACCTGTTTCAACCCATCTTGCTCCAGAGGCAGAAAGTACTTCTCCGTCTTTAAGTGGGGTTTCGACACCTGTTGATAGTGCGAAGGCTAAGCCAACTACTACCGCTAGGAATCCAACAGAAATTAATGCCTTTTTTAATTTTTGGCTATCTCCGAATAAATTGAGTAGCGAAAAAATTATAGTGGCTGCTATAGAAATCACAAGGATAATCTGAGCAATAGAAATTAACGGAGATACTGTATCGAAATCACCCATGGCTGCTGCCATTTTAATCTCTTCATCACCAGCTCCAATGATTCTTAAGAGGAATACTATCCCAAGAATCCCTAAGAGACCGGCTACTATTTTTACTATTTTTTGAAAATTCATAATCAACAGTGTTAAATGAGGGTTTTTTACTTCTTGTGAGCCACAAGGATGTCAACTAAAGTGATGGAAGCATCTTCCATATCGTTAACAATGCCATCGATTTTTGCAACAATGTAGTTATAGAAAATTTGAAGAATGATCGCTACAACAAGACCAAATACTGTTGTCAAAAGGGCTACTTTAATCCCTCCTGCTACTAATGATGGTTGCATATCTCCAGCTGCTTCAATTTTATCAAAGGCTTGAATCATCCCGATTACAGTTCCCATGAAACCAAGCATTGGTGCCAGTGCGATAAATAAAGAAATCCAAGAAACATTTTTCTCTAATTGTCCCATTTGAACTCCTCCATAAGCAACAACTGCTTTTTCAGCACTCTCTACTCCTTCATCAACACGGTCTAAACCTTGATAGAAGATGGAAGCAACAGGACCTTTAGTGTTACGGCACAATTCTTTTGCCGCTTCAACGCCTCCACTTGATAGTGCTTCTTCAACTCCTTCGGTTAGTTTTTTAGTATTAGTTGATGCTAAGTTTAAAAAGATGATTCTTTCGATAGCAATCGCTAAGCCTAAAATCAAACAAATTAATACGATTCCCATGAATCCTGGTCCACCTTCGATGAAACGCTTTTTTAATTCTTGGGTAAAAGAAGCAGACTCTGCAGGTGCATCAGCTTGTTCTTTTTCTTGTACAATCGAAGAAATACTTAAATTATCTAGATTAATTGTATTGGCATTAGCGGTAAAACCTACCATGAACATGCTCATTACAAGGGTAACGAATAATTTTCTCATTTTGATGAATTTTGTGTTCTGTTTATTTAAGGTTTAAAGATAAAAAAAAAAATGGTTCAACATAATTTTTAAGGTAAGGCTGATACTGTTTCTCTTATAATTAATGTCTGAATATCTATTACTATATTTTTTAAGCGTTTAAGGATATAAATTATTTAATTTACTTCTGGGAAAAAGTGAGTCAGCTGTGCTGCATGATAAAAATCACTATTGTAATAGTCTTGATAAATTACTGCAGGAGAACTAACCTTTTTTTTTGTACTAATAAGATTGCGTCGTCAACATCAGGATGTTAAAGTAAATATAGTCAAAGTATTTGTTTTTAAGACTGTAGCGATTTTTATATTGCTAAATTTAAAGCTCTAATATAATTTCTTCTTTTCAAATAAGTAGTTTATTCCCTTTCAAATTTATTAGATCTAATATGCCTTAAGTCCTGTGATCTCAAGATCTAAAACAGATAATTGATGTAATCTAGGCAAATAGGCTCCCTTAGCCGTTTTCTCCCATTGTTCCCAGCTGGCCTCTATTCCACCAATTGGTAGAATACTTACCCACATTTGAAAGGCCCTGGGTCGATGGTTATCGTCTAATAACCACAGATAAGAATCCCCTGGGGTTGTCCCGCCACTTTTATAGGTAATTAACAAAGCATTTTCCCCATTATCTTGCTTGACTAAACGTCGTTCGACTCTTGCGTCAAATAATTTATAGGGTGCAACTAACCAGAAACTATCATTGTTAAATTTCGCTTCGGCAACGCGAATTAAATCATCTTTCATTTCGCCTGTATAAGCCGATCCATTAACTTGAACAGAGGATTTCATTAAAGTTTTAATATTTAAGTCAACAGAAATACTATCCCATAGCACTTTGCAAAGTCCTAGATTTTTATACCACCTATAAGATCTAGCTCGGCCCCTACTGGAAAAGGTCCACGAGATATAATTGAGTTCTTTGTACGCTTTATAATTCATGGAATCTAACATTTTTTTAGCCAAAAGATCTGCTTCAACTCCTTGAGTACCCTGTGGGAGTTCTTGATCATAAGAATAATAGAGGACTGCTAGACTTAGCCCTAAAAATAAGATTAAAGCCAGGAAACTTTTTAGGGCAATTTTGACATATTCCATAGAAAGAAAAAATTGTTGGGTTGTCTTTTGGGGTCTAACTTACAGATGCTCTTGTTGCTTCCATTCTTTTTTCCCACTCCCATGCAGAATGTAATGCATCCTTCAAAGTAAGCTCTGATTTCCATCCTAGAACTGTATTTGCTTTGATTGTATTCGCATATGCTGATATTATATCACCTGATCGTCTTTCAACAAATGAATAATTTAATTTTACATCACTAATTTCCTCAAATGTAGTAACAACCTCTAACACTGAGGAACCTTTTCCAGTTCCAATATTATAAACCTCATAGTTTTCGGTATTATTTTCTTCAAGCAATCTTTTAATTGCCATCACATGTGCCTTTGCTAAATCTACAACATGAATGTAGTCTCTAATGCAGGTTCCATCTGGAGTGGGATAATCATTTCCAAAAATTGAAAGTCTATCTCTGAGTCCAATGCCAGTTTGTGTTACAAAAGGAACTAAATTTTGAGGAGTTCCAATTGGTAATTCTCCAATAAGTGCAGATTCATGTGCGCCAATAGGATTAAAATACCTCAATGCAATAGTGTTAAACAAACCATTAGCTTTTGTTGTATCCTTAATTATTTGTTCACCAACTTTTTTTGTATTTCCATAAGGAGATTCAGGCTCTTTTATTGGTGCATTTTCATTTATTGGCAATTTGTCTGCTTCTCCATAAACAGTACAAGAAGAACTAAAAATAAGTTTTTGAGTAGGTAATTTATTTATTTCTTGAATTAGATAAACTAAAGAATGTATATTGTTTTCATAATACTTTAAAGGATTGTTTACACTCTCGCCAACTGCTTTCGAAGCTGCAAAATGAATAATACCATCTATATCATAATGTGTACTAAAGAAATCAATTACGGATTGTTTATTCTTTAAATCAATTTTTTCAAATGACGGCTCAATCCCAGTAATCTGTTTTATACCATCCAACACCTTTAGAGAAGAGTTAGATAAGTCATCTATTATAACAACCTTAAAACCGTTATTTTGAAGCTCTACAACCACATGAGAGCCAATATAACCTAGACCACCTGTAACTAAAATTTTTTTCATTAAATGTTTTTTCTACTAAGTCATTCTAGACCTTTACAAGTAAATCTTACACTTAGCAGAGAGGAAGGGATTCGAACCCTCGATACGCTTTTGACGTATACACACTTTCCAGGCGTGCGCCTTCGACCACTCGGCCACCTCTCTAATTTGCTTCGAAATAACAAAAAAAATAGGTTACCTTGAAATAATTTAAGAGAAAATAAATTAAATCTTTCTCTTAAAGACTTCATTTGAAGATAGACTAGTTGCTTTGATGATTTCTTCTTCTGGGAGGGTATAAATTTCGCTTAATCTATTCACTACCAGTGAAATATAAGCACTTTCATTTCTTTTACCTCTATGCGGAACAGGAGCTAAATAAGGAGCGTCTGTTTCAAGTACTAAAGAAGAAAGGGGAAGTTGTGCAAGAAATTGATCTATTTTACCCTTTTTAAAGGTTACTACACCGCCTATCCCCAACTTTAAATTATAAGAAATAGCACGTTGAGCGTCTTCTAAGGTTCCAGTAAAACAATGAAAAATTCCAAAAAGATCCTCTCCTTTATTCTCTTCTAAAATGGAAAATACTTCTTCAAAAGCATCACGACAGTGAATTACTACAGGTAAATTTCTTTCTTTTGCCCACTTAATCTGTTGATCAAAGGCTTTTTGCTGTGCTACTAATGTACTTTTATCCCAGTATAAATCAATGCCAATTTCTCCCACCGCAGTATAAGGATGTCGATCTAACATTTGCTCAACATGCTTTAATTCTTCTGCTACGTTCTCTTTGACATGGGTGGGATGTAAGCCCATCATTAAACGTATATGATCTGGATAAGCTTTTTCAAGGTCAAGCATACGCTGGGTGTAGGCACTATCAATGGCAGGTAAATAAAATTCACCAACGCCTTTAGCCATAGCACGCTGAATTACCTCCTCGCGATCGTAGTCAAAAGCTTCTACATATAAATGGGTGTGTGTGTCGATCATTTTCATGTGACAAAAATACAGCTTTCGTTTTCTTCCTTCTTAAATAAGTATCTTTATTCATTATGAAAAATCTATTTAAGTCTCCTGCTAATAAGATCATTATCCCTTTAAGATTTTCAAAAAGCCAACACTTAATTGGAGCATTTCTACTTAACGAAAAGCCTGCTGACTTTTTAATTGATACTGGAGCTTCTAATAGCTGTGTAGATAAAAGGCGTGCAGATCACTTTAATTTGGAAGCCGAAGGTGATAATTTACCACTTCAAGGTGCGGGGCAAGAAAAACTTTATGCCCAATCTAGTCGGAAAAGTAGTTTATACTATTTAGATCATGAGATTTATCACCTCAACTTTATGTTAATCGACATGAATACCATTAATACTGCCCTATCCGAACAAGAGGAAGAGAATATTGACGGTATTATTGGTGCAGATATTTTACACAAAAAAAAGGCAGTCATTGACTATGATCAATGCTGCCTTTATTTAAATGAGAGTGGTTGGTTTTAAAGCTCTAAAGCCTTTTTAGGGTTGTTGCCCATTAACAACTCAACTGGATTTTCTAAAGCTTCTTTCACTGCGACTAAGAATCCTACTGATTCACGACCGTCAACAATTCTGTGATCATAAGAAAGTGCGAGGTACATCATGGGATGAATTTCTACTTTCCCTTCAACAGCAATAGGACGCTCGATGATATTATGCATCCCTAAAATCCCTGATTGTGGAGGATTGATAATTGGGGTAGACAGCATAGAGCCAAATACTCCTCCATTAGAAATCGTAAAGGTTCCCCCAGTCATTTCATCCACAGTAATTTGGCCGTCTCGTGCACGAATGGCCAAACGCTTAATTTCTGCTTCTACTCCTTTAAAAGATAAGCCTTCTGCATTTCTAACAACAGGTACCATTAGTCCTTTTGGTCCAGAAACTGCGACACTAATATCACAGTAATCAAACTTGATTTGATGATCACCATCAATCATAGAATTAACATCTGGAAATTCTTGTAAAGCACGAACAACTGCTTTTGTAAAGAAACTCATAAAGCCAAGACCTACTCCGTGCTTTTCTTTGAATTCTTCTTTATACTGTTTACGCAAATTAAAAATAGGGGTCATGTTAGCCTCGTTAAAGGTAGTTAACATAGCTGTTTCGTTTTTAACACTCACTAAACGTTCTGCCACTTTACGGCGTAACAACGACATTTTCTTTCGTCCTGTTTCACGTGAACCATGTTCAGGTGGAGTTCCCATAGAGGGAACAGCATCAATGGCGTCTTGTTTAGTCACTCGACCATCTCTACCGGTACCTTTTACTGAAGCCGCCTCGATTCCCTTTTCGTTTAAAATCTTTTTTGCTGCAGGAGAAGCTGTACCTGAAGCATAAGTTGCTGCAACTGCTGAGGCAGGTTCTGCTTTAGGTGCTTCTTCAACAAGCGCTACTTCGGTAGCTGATGTAGTTACCCCCTCTACAGGCTGTCCTTCTGTATCGATCATACACACCACTTGTCCAACTTCAACAGCATCGCCTTCTTCTGCTTTAAGGGTGATGGTTCCGCTAACTTCGGCTGGAAGTTCAAGGGTTGCTTTGTCAGAATCTACCTCGGCAATTGCCTGGTCTTTTTCTACATAATCGCCGTCGGCAACAAGCCACTGAGCGATTTCTACTTCTGTAATTGATTCTCCTGGAGATGGGACTTTCATTTCTAAAATCATCGGGAGGTTGTTTTGGTGAATTATTTTGTTTTACGGATAAAATTATCTTTTGTTTCGTCAAAAACATAGTCTATGACTTCTTTGTGACGTTTTGCTGATCTAGTTGCACTACCTGCGGCTGGGGCTCCATAAAAACGACGGGTTGCAGGTCTAAAGCTTGCAGCTTCTGGCATATGCAAAAGTATATGAGACCATGCTCCCATATTACGAGGTTCTTCTTGCGCCCAAACCAAATCGGTCACGGCGGTATATTTTTCTATCTGTGCTTTGATTTCTTCAACGGGTAAAGGAAATAGTTGTTCAAGTCGAACAAGGAGAACATCTTTGATTCCACGTTCTTCGCGCTCTTTTAAAAGATCATAATAGAATTTCCCTGTACAGAAAACGAGTTTCTTTGCCTTTTTAATCGCTATAGAGTTGTCTTCAATTAAAGTTTGAAAAATTCCAGAGGTAAAATCTTTTAAAGATGATACTACTTGTGGGTGACGCAAAAGACTTTTTGGTGTGAAGACTGTAAGAGGCTTGCGATAATTTGACTTTACTTGACGACGTAATAGGTGGAATAAATTAGCAGGGGTAGTACAATTCGCAATAAACATATTGTCTTTTGCACATAATTGTAAATAGCGTTCCATTCTAGCAGAGGAGTGCTCTGCGCCTTGACCTTCATAACCATGTGGTAAAAGAAGAACAATTCCATTTTGAAGTTTCCATTTGTCTTCTGCGGCAGAGATGTATTGATCTATCATAATCTGTGCCCCATTTGAAAAATCTCCAAATTGAGCTTCCCAAATGGTTAGGGCATTTGGACTTGCCATAGCATAACCATAGTCAAAACCTAAAACACCATATTCTGATAAAAGAGAGTTGTAAATTCTTAAACGCCCCTGTTCTTCTTGAACATGATTGAGTAAAATATTTTCTTCTTCAGATTCTTCTGCTTTGACAATGGCGTGTCTGTGAGAAAAAGTTCCTCTTTCAACATCTTGCCCAGAAATGCGTACATCGTGTCCCTCTACAAGTAAACTTCCATAGGCTAATAATTCTCCCATGGCCCAGTCCATTGCATCATTTTCAAAAAACATGCGCTTGCGGTCACCAATGAGTTTTTTAATCTTTCTTAAGAATTTTTTATCGGAAGGTAATTCTGTAATGGCCTTAGCTACCTTGGTCAAGGTTTTTTTATTGACGGCTGTTTTTACAGGCTGCATCATTTCAGATTCATCTACTCGAATAAAACCTTTCCACTCGTCTTGCATAAAGGGAGTAATTTCGGTTTTTTCAATTTTACGAGAGTCCGCTAAATCAATTTCTAAAGAGTCTTTGTACTCTTTTTCCATTTGCTTGATATCATCTTGAGAGATAATCCCTTGATCGATTAATTGAGCTACATAAATATCTCTAGGATTTTTATGCTTTGAAATGGCTTTATAAAGCTTGGGTTGGGTGAATCGAGGTTCGTCTCCTTCATTATGACCATACTTACGATAACCTAGTAGGTCAATAAAGACATCTCGTCCAAACTTCATGCGATAATCTAAAGCAAATAAGGTCGCGTGTACTACTGCTTCGGCATCATCTGCATTGACATGAAGTACAGGTGAAAGGGTCACTTTTGCCACATCTGTGCAGTAGGTGGAAGATCTAGCATCAAGATAATTGGTAGTAAATCCAATTTGATTATTCACTACAATATGCACCGTTCCTCCAGTTCCATAACCTTTCAAGCGGGCCATTTGAACAATCTCATAAGGTAAGCCCTGTCCTGCGATGGCCGCATCTCCATGAATAATTATTGGCAGTACCTTATTTGTATTAAAATCGTATTTGTTTTCAAGTTTAGCCCGAGTAATTCCTTCTACAACAGCTCCTACTGTCTCAAGGTGAGAAGGGTTGGGCGCGATATTCATATTGATTTTTTTACCACTGTCTGTACTGCGTTTAGAGGTCCATCCCAAGTGATATTTTACATCTCCATCAAAAACAACTTCTTCATAATCTTTTCCATCAAACTCAGAAAAAATATCACGACTTGACTTGCCAAAGATATTGGTTAGGGTATTTAAACGCCCTCTGTGTGCCATTCCCATAACAAACTCCTCAACTCCTTGGTCTGCCGCTGCTTCTACTACTGCATCTAAAGCCGGAATAAGTGATTCTCCTCCTTCTAAGGAAAATCGCTTTTGGCCCACGTATTTTGTATGCAAGAAGTTTTCAAAAGAAACCGCTTGATTGAGCTTTTTAAGAATATGTTTTTTTTGTTTTACAGAAAAAGTGGGGTGGTTATTATTGATATTTAAGCGCTGCTGAATCCAATTAACTTTTTCGGGATCGCGAATATACATATACTCTACCCCTATTGAGTCGCAATAGATTTGCTCTAAATGCTCAATGATTTTAGCTAAAGTCGCCGGGCCTATCCCCATGGTTTCCCCAGCATTAAAAGTCTCGTTGAGATCTGCCTGGGTCAAACCAAAGTTTTCAAGGGCTAAATTGGGTTGATAAGTACGTCGATCACGCACTGGATTGGTTTTAGTAAATAAATGCCCACGTTTGCGATAAGCATCAATCAATTGAACTACTTTGAATTCTCTCTGTAAGTGCTCTGGCACTTCCGGCGCAATTTCTGTAGCAGCATCATTGCTACTATTTTCTATTCCAAAATCAAAACCTTGAAAAAATGCACGCCAACTAGGCTCTACACTATCGGGTTGTTGTAAGTACTGGTCGTACAATTCCGCAAAATAAGCTGTATGCGCTGCGTTTAAAAAAGAATATTTATCCATTGTTGTTGGATCTGTCAAATCTAATTATTCAAAATTACAATATTTAATTTATCGAGTGCACCCCTACTTTACTTTATTATGAGCTTTTTTTTATTGTTATAATTCTAACAAGCTTGAACTTTTATCTCCCCGAAAAAGTAAAGTTGAAAAAGTAGTAGAATTCAGTCGGTAAATGTGCTCCTTTTAGTGTCATAAATATGTATTTTTGATTGATGTTCGCACTAGTAGATTGCAATAATTTTTACGCCTCTTGTGAGCGGGTTTTTCAACCACAATGGGAAGGAAAACCCGTAGTAATTCTGTCTAATAATGACGGCTGTGTTATCGCGCGAAGCAATGAAGCTAAAGCACTGGGCATCCCTATGGGCGCCCCTGCATTTCAGTACAAAGACCTCTTTAATCGCCAAAACATCAAAGTTTTTTCTTCTAATTATCCACTCTATGGCGATATGAGTAGTCGCGTGATGAATATCTTAGAACGCTATACACCAGACATTGAAATCTACAGCATAGATGAAGCCTTTTTACAATTCAAAGGCTTTGAACATTTTGACCTTGACGCACAAGGTCGGGCCATGAAAAAGCAAGTACAGCAGTGGACAGGTATTCCTGTCTCAGTGGGTATTGCCCCCACTAAAGGACTGGCCAAAATCGCTAATAAAATTGCTAAAAAATACAATTATAAAACAGGCGGTGTCTATCTTATGGCAACTGACGAACAACGTGTTAAAGCTTTAAAGTGGACTAACGTAAAAGAAATCTGGGGTATTGGGCTGCAACATTCTAAACGTTTAGAAAAACAAGGTGTCAAAACAGCCTATGACTTTTCTAACCTATCCGATAGATGGATTCGAAAGCACATGAGTGTGCTAGAGCTGAGATTAAAAAAAGATTTGTTAGGCCTGCCTTATATCCAATTAGACGATACCCAACCCGCTAAAAAATCCATCGCCACTACACGCAGTTTTCAATCTACCTTATCCCAATATTGGGAAGTTGAAGAACGCATTGTTACCTATGCCACAAGTTGTGCAGAAAAATTACGCCAGCAAAAAAGCAGCTGCGCTGCTTTAATGATTTTTGTACGCAGTAATCCCCATAAAGAGGGTAGTGAACAATACCGCAATAGCTGTGTAATCACCCTCCCCTATGCGACAGACTCTAGTATTATTCTAGCACAATATGCCACTTTTGGATTAAAAAATATTTTTAAAAAGGGGATTGACTATAAAAAGACAGGAGTAATTTTAATGGGCTTAAGTCCTTCTAATAAACGACAACTCAATCTTTTTCATGCCAATCAAAACAAGCACGACCCCCTTATGCAAACGATTGACCGCTTGCATCGTCGCTTTGGCCCTAACCGTATTAAACTTGCAAATCAAGATCTCAATAAAACATGGAAGATGAGACAAGAACATCTCTCCCCACGTTTCACTACAGAACTCAACGATATAATTCGTGTCTATTCCCACAAAAAAGATGAAACAATCCAATAAATCTCTGGTTTTTTTCAAACCTAACGAAGATAATATTAAAGAAATCTCTTTAGCCCAAACGGGAGTTTCGGCAGGTTTTCCATCACCGGCAGACGATTTTAAAGAATTACGCATTAGCATTGATCAAGAAGTTGTTAAAAACGAAGAAGCTACTTTTTATGCCAGAGTAGATGGGCAATCTATGCAAGGTGCAGGGTTAGATGATGGAGATTTACTAGTAATTGATCGTAGTAAAGAACCCGAAGATAATGCCATTGCAGTGTGCTTTATCGACGGTGAATTTACTGTAAAAAGACTGAAAGTGGAAGCAGAATACATCTTTCTAATGCCAGAAAATCCCAATTACAAGCCCATTAAAGTGACCGAAGATAATCAGCTGATTATTTGGGGGGTAGTAACCTATGTAGTAAAAAAAGTATAACTTAGAAAAGTGCAAAGCAAGCGTATTTTTTTTCTATTATTCCTTCTAGCAAGTGGCTTAAACTTGATAGGTCAAGTCTTGCAAATTGACTTATTGGCCCATGGGAGTAAAACACTTATCATTCCAGCCTTGATAGGATATGTGTTGAATCGTTATTCTCCCGCTAGGTTATACCTAATGGCCTTGTTTTTTTCTTGGCTGGGAGACCTTTTTTTAATCCCCAGCGGGACCGCATTTTTCATCACTGGAATTGCTGCCTTTTGGGTAACACAATTACTTTATTGTCGCTTAATGCTAACCTATTTGAAAGGTCACTTGTGGGAACAGCTTAAAAAGAAAAAAGCTTTACCTCCTTTACTCCTGCTAGGGGGCTCTCTATTGGCTATGCTAGTGTTGATGTTTCCTCAATTGGGAGTGCTTCAAATCCCAGTAACTTTATATGCACTTACTTTATGCACAACTGGATTTTTAGGAGTTTTAATTGCACTAGAAAAAGGCAGTATAAAAGCAATTTACCTTGCGACAGGCTGCCTGTTGTTTGTCATCTCAGACAGTATGATTGCTTTTGACTCCTTCTATTTTAGTCAAAAAATCTTTAGCCCTTGGGTAATGGCAACTTATATCCCAGCACAGTTTTTGATCGCCACTTTTCTAGCCAAAAAAGAGTTTATTTAAATATTGTAAATTTAATTAGTGTTTAAATACGAACAAAAGAAATGCTTCGCCCTTTTTATGTAATGGATTGTTTTGACTTTTGGTGCTGGTCAATATCTGGGCGCTTTACACACAAAACACCCTTATTGATTTAATCAGAAAACCACTTTTAATTCTTTATTGTATTTCTCAAGCCATACCTTAAAGAATTATTTATTCCAATCATTATTTATGTTTCTACAATAACTTTTGCTGCTCCTATGGTTGTGATTGTTTATCTCAATAAAAAATCAAAGCCTTTAGGTTATTTTACCGCTGGATTAATACTTTTAAACATAACTACCTCGATTATTGGAATAAATCTATTTTATTTAAAAAGTGATTTTCTACACGGTATCGGAACCTTGTTATATACTAAAACTTTGTACTTAATTTTTTTGTACTTTAAGACAAAATCAAACGATGAATTATAACTATTTTTTTACTCTATTACTACTTTGGGGAGGAATAACCTTAGCTCAATCTAATGATCTAAATTCAACGGGAGAAGTTGTTTTTCAAAACCCTATCAATGATAATTCAATCACTGGTCAGAAAGGTTTTGTCCATGATCTTATGTCTTTAGCAGGGTATAGGGTAGATGAAATTACAGTCTATCAAAATTTACCTAATCAGGCTAAGATTTTTAGGGTGATTTACAATGAAGAATCTCAAAGTGGATTTATTTTTATTCGATGGGATAAAAAGAAAAAAGAAAATTATGTGGCTAATAAAATGATTGATCAAGGGGTCTACTATAATCTTAAGGCGGCAAAAGAAATCATGCGTCAACAAACAGATAAAGCAGCCTTTAATGTTGAAGACGGTGCATTACAAGCACCTGATCAAGAGAAAATAACCAAAGAAGATTTAGAGGGGCTAAGAGAAGAATACACCCTTCAGCAAGAAGAGAAAAAAATAAAAGAGCTTGAAAAAGCCAGTAATAAAAAAAGAAGGAAAAAGAAAAACGATTAAATATTGTTTAACTAAAACATCAATATAGTTAAACATTTTTTTGGGACTTAGACCATACAGGCTTACTTTTGCTTAAAAAAAAAATGGTTAATCGTTTACTTGTTATTTTCCTTAGTTTGGGAATCTTCTCCCTTAATGCACAAAACAATGGTCGTTTAACCGGCAGGGTTATTGACAATCAGAGTCTTTTACCGCTCGAAGGAGCCACCGTAATCATCAAGGAAACCACAATAGGATTCATTACAGATGCAGAAGGATATTTCACTATAAATGATGTTCCCCCGCAAACATATAATATCGAAGCTAGTTTTCTAGGTTATGGTTCTCAAACTAAGTTCAATGTTATTGTCAAATCAGTTGGAACAGCAGATCTACTCTTTAAACTCGATGAGCTCTCTGAAAGCCTTGAAGAAGTGGTGGTGGCTAAAAGTCCTTTTCGTACTTCAAAAGAAACCCCACTTTCTACACAATCTCTCTCTGCAGTAGAAATTGAAACCTATCCTGGTGGAAATAATGATATTGCAAAAGTTGCCCAAAGTTTACCGGGTATATCCCCTTCAATTGGGGGTTTTCGTAATGATTTTATTATTCGTGGTGGAGCTCCTAACGAAACCGTTTATTATTTAGATGGGGTTGAAATCCCTAACATCAACCACTTTAGCACACAAGGGAGTGCGGGTGGACCAGTCGGGATGCTTAATGTTGATTTTGTGCGAGAAGTTACCCTTTCATCTTCTGCTTTTGGGGCAGAATATGACAATCCTCTTTCTGGGGTTTTAGCGTTTGAGCAACGCGATGGAAACGCTACAGAGATGGCAACTAAGGTTCGCATAGGGGCTAGTGAAGCGGGTGTGACGCTTAACACCCCACTTTTTAAGGGAGATAAAGAACGTTCAAACACCACCTTGATGTTATCTGCAAGGCGCAGTTATTTACAATTCGTCTTTGAATTAGTGGGACTCCCTATTCGTCCAGATTATTGGGATTATCAATGGAAAATCAACCACACCATTGACGCCTTTAATAGTATTAGTTTTATTGGACTGGGATCTATTGATGACTTTTCTGTAGTTGCTCCAGATGAATTTGATGCTGAGCAACAATCTACCATAGAACAAGTACCCATTATAAAACAAAATACTAACACGGTTGGCCTTTCATGGAAAAGAAAATTCAAGAGTGGTAAAGGGCGTATGCAAACAACCCTTAGCACAAATCGACTTCAGAATGTATTTAGCCGTTTTTCAGATAATGAAAATCAAACTGGGCTTTTATTTGAAAACGACGCCATTGAACAAGAAACAAAACTACGTCTTCATATGACTCAATTTTCATCCGAATGGAAATTGAGTTATGGAGCTAATATTCAATTATCTAATTATTCTAATGAGACCTTGGGGCTACTAGAGAACTTTAATTATGCTAGCTCAATTGATTTTATGAAATATGGATTCTTTGCAAAAGCAAGTCGCTCTTATTTAGAGGATAAGATCTCCTTATCTTTGGGTTTTAGGCTAGATGCTGACAGCTTTACTACCGGATCTTCTTTAATTGATAATTTTTCTCCTCGCATAGCAGCAAGCTATCAACTTAGTTCAGATCAACGATGGAAGCTAAACGCTTCTGTTGGACGTTACTATAAAATACCCCCCTACACCATGTTAGGCTTTCAAGACTTACAAGGGAATTTTATCAATAAAAATAACCGTTACACGCAAAGTGATCATTATGTCTTTGGGGTAGAATACAACTGGACACCTACTGTTAGAATAACATTAGAAGGTTTTATCAAAGACTACAGTCAATATCCTGTGTCTGTTCTTGATCAAGTTTCCCTAGCGAATAAGGGGGGAGGTTTTGAAGTCTTAGGAAACGAGCCTGTTGTAGATACTGGAAAAGGAAAAAGTAGTGGAATCGAAGTTTTATTCCAACAAAAACTAACCAAAAACTTTTATGGGGTTTTAGCTTTTACCCATTTCTTTAGTGAATTTAGTCGTGCAAACGGACCTTTACTTCCCACAGTTTGGGATAGTAGAAATTTACTCTCATTTACAGGAGGGTATAAATTAAAACGCAACTGGGAGATATCACTGCGGTATCGTTATGCAGGAGAAACTCCTTATGTTCCAACAGATGTTGCCGCAAGTTTAGCCGCTTATCCCCGCATTGTACTGGACTATAACCGTCTAGGAGATGTAACGCTTAATGTTTTTAGTCAAGGGGATATTCGAATAGATAAAAAATGGAATTTCAAACGGCTTTCTTTTAACTTTTATCTTGAAGTCCAAAACTTCTTAGCAAAAGCAGTTCCGCGTCCGCAAGAGTTCGGTATCGCACGTAATGAAAATGGAACAGAAATCAATCCCAGAAGTTTAGTCCTTATCGATACTGACCGCACAGAAACTCCCTTACCCTCTTTTGGATTTGTCTTTGATTTTTAAGGCTTCGGTAGATAGAAGTCTTCGACTAAAGCTTGATAGGCCTGGGTGCGTTGATGACGTTCTCTTTCTAGAATTAGTTCTGTTGATTCACAGCTCGAAGGCTGTCGAGAATAAGACATCAAAGCGCGTTTGAACGGGGCATGATCATTCCCTTTTACAGCGGTAAACCGCCTTAGATAAAGCTGATGTTTTTCTGCTTCTTGAGTCGCCATGGCTTTGTATTCAATGGGCAATACAATACTACAACTCCCCTTAGAAAACAAGAATTGATTTATTCCAGAGAAGAGTTCGTTCAAAGGCAAAAATGTATGATTACGGGCTTGATCTCTTGCTTTCTTCTCAATGGAATAGGTCCCTTGATAAAAAGGCGGGTTACAAATAATATGGTCATAAATGACCGAAGAAGCTGTGCGGAAATCTTGCAGGCTAATGGGAGTGCAATTTAAACGCTTTGACCACGGGCTTTCTGTAAAATTAAAATTAGCTTCAATCGCCGCTGTTTTATCCATCTCAATAGCATCAATCTCAATTAGGGGAAAACGTTGTGCTAACATTAATGCAATTAAACCCGTACCCGTACCAATATCTAAAACTTTCTTTGCTTGAGCATCTATATCGCTCCATGCTCCTAATAGGACACCATCTGTTCCAATTTTCATGGCGCTGTCACGCTGGCGAACAGAAAATTGTTGAAAATAAAAAAAAGAAGAGGCCATTTATTGATAAAGGGAAATAAAGTCTTCGGGAAGATACACACTAATATGTTTGTTGACACGATCTACTTTAACTAAAAAGTCGTCATGAATAGGAATAAGAATTTCTTTTTCGCCTTTTACCTCGAAAATGGCTTGAGCCGTTTGATCTATTACCCCACTAATCTTTCCAATAGGTTCTTTATTCTCTTCCCCTATGGTAAATCCTACAACTTCGTGATAGTAAAACTTATTTCCTTCTAGTTCTGGTAATGCGGCTAAAGGGAGATAAAGCGCTTTTTTAAGCAGGTGATCTGCTTCCTCTTCAGTCTCAATATCCTCAAACTTTATTCTAAGTAGTTGTGCCTTTTGCAATTGAGCACGCTCAATAAAAAAAGGAACCAATCTTTGTTTTTCCTCAACAAAGATAGATTCCAATTGGGTAAATTCTTCGGGATTATCGGTGTCTAGCTTCGCTAATACCTCTCCCTTAAAACTAAATTTTGATACGATGGTTCCCAGATAGAAGCATTCTTCTTTCTTCATCGCAAAATAATTTACTCTGCAGCAGGAGCGTCCTCAGCAGCTTCTTCTGTTGCTTCTTGTGTTGCTTCTTCAGCAGCGGGAGCGTCCTCAGCAGCTTCTTCTGTTGCTTCTTCAACAGCAACTTCTTCTGTTGCTTCTTGTGTTGCTTCTTGTATTACTTCTTCAGCAGCGGGAGCTTCCTCGGCAGCAACTTCTTCTGTTGCTTCTTCAACAGCAGTTTCTGCTTCGGCTTCTGCAGCAGCTTTTGCAGCAATTGCTTCTTCTTCAACTGCTTTTGCGTCAGCAATACGCTTTTCATTCACTTCTTTTTCAGCTGCTAAAGCTTTAGCACGTTCATCGGCTTCTGCTTTTGACAATCCTTCTACTTTAGCTTGGATTTTAGATTCTTTTTCTGTTACCCAAGCTTCGAACTTAGCATCAGCTTCTTCTTGCGTATGAGCGCCTTTACGGACTCCACCATTTAAATGATGCTTTAACATGATACCCCTGTAGGATAATAATGTTCTTGCAGTGTCTGTGGGTTGTGCCCCATTTTCTAACCACTTAACAGCAGCGTCAACATTAATATTAACCGAAGCTGGATTAGTGTTTGGATTATAGGTTCCAATTTTTTCTAAGTAACGTCCATCACGCTTTGCACGTGCATCTGCAGCGACGACCCAATAAAATGGTTTTCCTTTCTTTCCGTGTCTTTGTAATCTAATTTTTACTGGCATATCATATTAATTTTGAGCGTGCCCGACGCCCGAGGTTATTAATTCAGGCTGCAAATGTAACGTTTTATTTTGTAAAATCCACCCTATTCTTTGGCGAAGCTAAAAAACAACGAAATCTCCTTGAATTCAGGTTTGAAGAATCATATTAATGCCTTATTTTTGCACCCTAATTTATTGAGAAAATATTCATGCAAATTACTAGAACAGACGTCGATGCCCTAAATGCCAAAGTAGCTATTTCAATCGAACAAAATGACTTTGCCGAAAAGGTGGACAATATTTTAAAAGATTACCGAAAAAACACAAACATCTCTGGCTTTAGAAAAGGTCATGTCCCAATGGGAATGATTAAAAAAAAATATAAAACTGCCGTTACTGCAGACCAGGTGAATAAACTTTTGCAAGAAAACCTCAATAAATATATTCAAGACGAAGAGCTTGAATTATTAGGGAATCCTTTACCTATAATGCAAGAAGAAATCGATTGGAAAGCAGACCAGCTGTCATTTGAATTTGAATTAGGACTTGCTCCTGCTTTTGAAGTAAAAGTTAAAGGAAAGAAAGCGGTCACTCAATATCAAATTGAAGCCGATAAAAAAATGGTTCAAGAGCAAGTGGAAAACTTGCAAAAACAATACGGAAAAATTGAAGCTCAAACAGCTATTGCAGAGGGATTAGAACTCAGTCTTAAAGTGAGTAATGAAGAAGCTGGAATTGAAGCCACCACTACCGTTGAATGGGAGCAATTAAAAGGGAAAAAGAATTTAGACGCTTTAAAAGCCGCTGGATTAAACGAGTCAATCACACTTAAAACTAAGGGTTTATTTAAAGAAGATCATGTATTAGCTCGTTCCATTGGAATTACAGTGGATAAATTAGAAGAAGCACCTAAAGAAGTAACAGTTACTATTAAAGAGGCAAATAAACGCACCCTTGCAGACCTTGATCAAGAACTATTTGACAAATTATATGAGCCTGGAACAGTAAAAAATGTCACTGATCTAAAGGCTAAAATTAAAGAAGGGATTGAAAAACAATTTGAACAGCAAACAGAACAAAAGTTACTTAATGATGTAACCGAGAGTCTAATTAATGAAACTAAATTTGACTTACCTAAAGAATTCTTAGTGCGTTGGTTACAAAACACTGGAGAAAAACCTTTAACTGCGGATGAAGCAGTAGAAGAGTTCGAGAAATCTGAAAAAGGAATTCGTTATCAATTAATCGAAGGAGCCTTAATTAAAGCACACGATTTACAAATTCAATTTGAAGAATTACAAGACTTTGCTAAACGTATGATTAAGCAACAAATGGCGCAATATGGTCAATTAGATCCTTCTGAAAAAGAATTAGACGATATCGCTGCACGAATCTTTAGTAACCAAGAAGAAACAAAACGTTTGTCAGATCAATTAATGAGTAAAAAATTGTTAGATTTTTATAAAGAGAACGCTAAACTTAAGGTGAAAAAGGTAAACTATGACACCTTTGTCAAAGAGGCCTATGGGACTGCACAATAAATTTATGTAAATTGTAGTTATATAAAAAAATATTGCAAATGAATTACGGAAAAGAGTTTAAGAATTACGCCACAAAACACCATGGTATTAGCGCCATGCATTTTGATAAAATTACAAGCAGCATGACCCCCTATATCATCGAGGAGCGTCAAATGAATGTTGCACAAATGGATGTTTTTTCTAGATTGATGATGGATCGTGTGATGTTCCTGGGAACAGCCATTGACGATCAAGTTGCTAATGTAATTCAAGCACAATTATTATTTTTACAAAGTGTCGATCCTAAGCGCGACATTCAAATGTATATTAACTCTCCTGGAGGAAGTGTGTATGCAGGTTTAGGGATTTATGACACCATGCAGTATATCTCTCCAGACGTAGCCACTATATGTACAGGAATGGCTGCTTCTATGGGAGCTGTTTTACTCTGTGCGGGACAAAAAGGTAAAAGAACCGCTCTGCCCCACTCACGAGTAATGATTCATCAACCTTTAGGGGGAGCGCAAGGTCAAGCCTCTGATATTGAAATTACTGCAAGAGAGATCCTAAAACTCAAAGACGAATTATACCAGATAATCGCAAAGCACTCTGGACAAACCATAGAGAAGGTTAATCAAGACAGTGACCGTGATTACTGGATGAAAGCAGAAGAGGCTAAAGCTTATGGAATGGTCGACGAAGTATTGACAAAATAAAAATACAGCGCAATGAGTGAAGAGTTAAGTTGTTCCTTTTGCGGTCGATCAAAACCACAAACAGATCTTTTAATTGCAGGACTAGATGCACACATTTGTGATCGATGCATCGAACAAGCACATGGAATTGTTTCAGAAGAAGGGACAGAAGGCGAGCAACTCTCTTCAAGCTTTGAACTCAAACCACCCAAAGAGATAAAAAGCTTTTTAGATCAATTCGTCATTGGACAAAAAGAGGCTAAAAAAGTACTTTCTGTTGCGGTTTATAACCACTATAAAAGAATTCTCCATCCAAAGGTTGAAGAAGAAATTGAAATCCAAAAGAGTAATATACTATTAGTTGGACAAACTGGAACCGGTAAAACCCTCTTAGCACAGACCATCGCTAAAATACTCCAACTACCTTTAGCAATTGTCGATGCGACTATTTTAACAGAAGCAGGTTATGTGGGAGAAGATGTTGAAAGCATCTTAACTCGCCTTTTACAAGCGGCAGACTACGATGTTGAAAACGCACAAAAAGGCATTGTTTTTATCGATGAAATCGATAAGATTGCCCGAAAAGGGGACAACCCCTCTATCACCCGCGACGTATCTGGAGAAGGGGTACAACAGGCTTTATTGAAATTATTAGAAGGCACTGTGGTCAATGTTCCGCCTAAAGGCGGAAGAAAACATCCCGATCAAAAATTCATTGAAGTAGACACCTCTAATATTTTATTCATTGCTGGTGGAGCATTTGATGGAATAGAGAGAGAAATCAATAAAAGACTTAACCTTCAAGCAATAGGCTATAAAACTGCTTCTTCTACCGAAGAAATTGACAAGGAAAACTTATTGCAATACATTAACCCTAAGGATGTAAAATCTTTTGGATTAATCCCAGAAATTATTGGCCGTTTACCTGTGCTTACCTTTATGCATCCCCTAGACGGAAAAACTTTGCGTTCTATCTTGACAGCACCAAAAAACGCTCTTACCAAGCAGTATGAAAAGCTTTTCGAACTCGACGGAATTAAATTAGAATTTACTACCGGAGCATTAGATTATATCGTAGAAAAGGCATTAGAGTATAATTTAGGAGCTAGAGGTTTACGCTCTTTATGTGAAGCAATTCTCAATCAAGCCATGTTTGAAATGCCAGGAGGAGATGAAACCACCCTTAAAATTACTAAGGCCTATGCCGAACAACAACTTAAAAAGGCGAATCCCTCTAAGCTAAAAGCTGTTTCTTAAGCATTCATTTTGAGTAAACTATCCATCAATTTGCGATCATTTGACAAGCGCGGGACTTTGTGTTGGCCTCCTAGTTTTTTTTTGTGTTCCAACCAGCGATAAAATAACCCCTCTTGGGCCACATTAATTTTGGGTAAAACCATGGTCATATCTTTATACCTTTTTGCCTCATAATCAGAATTTAAGCTTTTCAATTCTTGGTCTAGCACAGATTGGAATTGCATTAAATCTCTGGGGGCTTTTTTAAACTCGATTATCCATTCGTGACTCCCTTTTTTATTTCCTTCCATAAAAATGGGCGCAACTGAATAATCTACCACCTCAACATCGCAGGTTAAAGCAGCCACAGAAATCGCACGATCGGCATTTTCAACAACTAGCTCTTCTCCAAAAACATTGATATAATGCTTTGTTCTTCCGGAAATTTGAATGCGATAAGGAGACAAGGAAGTAAACTGTACTACATCGCCAATTTTGTAACGCCACAAGCCACCGTTTGTCGTGATCACAAGGGTATAAAACACCCCTAATTGAACTTGATCCAAGGCTATAATCGCCGAATCTTCTTCCCCTAAAGGAATAAACTCATAAAAGATACCATAGTCTAACATCAACAACAGTTCATCTGAATCGTTGCGGTCTTGAATGGCGAAAAAGCCTTCGGAAGCATTGTAAATTTCATAAAACTGCTGTGAATGATCTTTTAATAATGATTCATATTGACTTCGGTATGGTCGAAAACTTACCCCCCCGTGGAAGTACACTTCTATATTGGGCCAAATATCTTTGAGACTTTTCCCTGGGTGTTGGTCAAGTAGTTTGTGCAATAAAACCAACATCCAAGAGGGCACCCCCATTAAGCCAGTTACATTTTCTTGTGAACTCTCTGCTATAATGGCCTGCATTTTAGCTTCCCATTCTGACATTAAAGAGATTTTTAAACTAGGAGTACAATTTAATTCTGCCCAAAAAGGAAGGTTGTCTGTCATTATCGCAGATAAGTCCCCAAAAGCATTTCGCTCATTTTGATATAGCTCTTGACTCCCCCCCAGCCTAAGGGTTTTTCCATTAAATAGCTGTGCCTCTGGATTGTTATTGATATATAGTGAAAGCATATCTTTCCCCGCCTTGTAATGACAATCTTCTAGTGCTTCTACACTTACAGGGATATACTTACTTTTTGCGTTAGTGGTCCCACTAGATTTTGCATACCACTTAATGGGTGTGGACCATAGAATATTATCCTCCCCTTGACGACCCGCTGTAATTTCTTCAGCAAGGTCTTCATAAGTGACGATAGGCACTCGACGAGCAAACTCACTATATTCATCTATGGAACTGTAATCGTACTGATAGCCAATCTTTGTTTTTTTGGCGAAGCCTAATAAATCTTGCAATACCTCTTGTTGTACTTCATTAGGATATTTAATAAATAACTCAATTTGATGAATGCGTTTCTTAAGAAACCAAGAAGCAATGGAATTAAATAAGGGGATAGCCATAGAATCTTTATCTTTAGCATAAATTTAATTCATTCCTTCGATATGTTCTCTGGTGTACTTAAAAAAATGCTTACTACTGTTGATCAAGAGGTACAATATTACCTAGATCTCCCCCATCATGTACTCAACCTAAATCAATATATCAATAAAAGCTTAAGCCTAAGTTTAAAAGGTTATGAATGCTTAAACTGTCAAAAGACAGAACCTGTTTTTAGACAAGGCTTTTGTAAAAAGTGCTTTTTTGAAAGTCCACAAGCGGGGGATTGGATCATGCGGCCAGAATTAAGTAAGGCACATTTAGATATTGAAGATAGAGATTTGGCCTATGAAAAAAAAGTTCAATTACAACCCCATATTGTCTATCTCGCCCTTTCTAGTCATCTCAAAGTGGGGATCACCCGAAAGAGTCAAGTTCCCACCCGGTGGATTGATCAAGGGGCGCATCAAGCCATAGCATTACTTGAAGTTCCTAACCGCTTCCTTGCAGGAGTAGGAGAAGTAGCTTTAAAAGAACATTTCTCTGATAAAACAAATTGGAGAAAGATGCTACAGTTCAATGAGGTACCAGAAATTGACTGGACTCACGAACGCAATAAGGCTATTGATGCTTTACCTAATGAGTTAAAGCCCTATATTATTCACGACGAAATTTTGATGACCCTTCCCTTTCCAGTAGAACGCTATCCAGAAAAAGTGAAAAGTCTTAATCTTGTCAAAGAAAAACAATATACTGGATTATTAAAAGGCTTGAAAGGACAATACCTCATCTTTGGAGACAATACCGTTTTTAATGTAAGAAGTAATGAAGGTCTTGTAGTAGAACTTAAAGTAATTTAGCCCTAAAAAGTCTTTGCAGAATCTGCAACAAGACGATTAATTTCGGTTATTTCTTTTTTAGTTAAATGACGCCATTTCCCTTTTCCTACATCTAGAGAAACATTCATGATGCGCACGCGTTTAAGGGTAACTACACGATAGTCTAAGTATTCACACATTCGGCGAATTTGACGGTTTAAGCCTTGGGTCAAAATGATGCGAAACTCCTTTTTATGGGTTTGTTTGACTTTACACGGACGTGTTACCGTATCTAAAATAGGAACTCCAGCAGCCATTTTCTGAATAAATTCCTCTGTTATAGGGCGGTTAACTGTAACCACATATTCTTTTTCGTGTTGATTGCGGGCACGAAGTATTTTATTGACAATATCACCATCGTTTGTCAAAAAGATCAATCCTTCGGAAGGTTTATCTAGACGGCCTACAGGGAAAATACGGGTAGGATAATTAATGTAGTCAATAATATTGTCTTTCTCTACACGAGTATCTGTGGTACAGACAATCCCTACTGGCTTATTAAAGGCGATATAAACAGGTTTGTCTCCCTCTTGATCAACGACAATACCATCGACAGCTATTTCGTCTGCTGGAGTGACCTTCAAACCCATTTCTACTGTCTTTCCATTCACGGTGATACGCGCCTCTTCAATCAATTTATCTGCAGCCCGTCTAGAACAATAGCCTATCTCGCTTAGGTATTTATTGATTCTTACAGCTTGCGTTTTTTGCATCGTTAGTCTAGGTTGATCTCTTGACCGATCTTTAGGTTAAATCGACGTCTAAAGAAATGGACAAACAAATATAAGAAAGGGGTGTCGATTGCAGCGACTAAAATCTTAAAGACTATACTCGAAAGGGTTAAGCCCCAAAACAGCTTCCAGGGTAATAACCTAAAAAGACACAACAATAAAATCACTGTACCAGAGTCAATAATTTGAGAAGCAAAAGTCGAAAAATTATTACGAAGCCAAAGGTGTTTTCCTTGGGTTAAATTTTTCCAGAAGTGGTAAATTCTAATATCTATAAACTGCGCAAAGAGATAGGCTATCATCGAAGCTAAAACCGCTAAGGGAGATAAAGAAAATACTTTTGTAAAAGTCGCATCATCAATGGGAGAAGTAGGAATAGCTGGTGCAGCACTGGCTACTAATAAAATCACGATCGAAAAAAAAGAAGCAAATATACCCGCAACTACGACCTGGTTAGCCCGCTTTTGTCCATAGATTTCTGAGATAAGATCTGTGATCAAAAAAGTAATGGGATAAGGTAAAATTCCCACAGATAGTTCAAATAATGGTACGCCCATTATTGCAATATCAAATGGATACCAAAAGAAAAACTTTTGAAATATTAAGTTAGACACCACTAAAGAGGTGACAAACAATGCCGCTAGATAGAGAAATATTTTTTGTGCTAAGGCCTTATCTTTTACATCCATGCATTACTTAATTTCTACCGCATAAGGCAAGCGAAGCTCAACCCTAGCACGATTTTCTTGCCCTGATAAACCAGTTAAAAATAGACTTATTTCTTTGGGGTAATTAGCAAGCAATTCTTCTTCTAGGCGGCTAAAAGGTCCCATGACAGAGATAAAATCTTCAAATTCTGGTTCTATTTTAGGGTAAGAAACAAGATTGTATTCTTCGATTTCTGCCAGTTTAGCAGCAGCGGCTAAAGCTTTATCCATTCCCCCTAAACCGTCAATTAAGCCATTTTCTAAAGCTTGTTTTCCTGTCCAGACACGTCCTTGTGCAATGGCTTCAACCGCTTCAAGGCTAAGACCCCTTCCATCGGCGACACGTTGCTTAAAAGTGGCATAAACATGCTCAATCCCCTCTTTTATACTCGCACGGAAATCTCCTTCAGGGGATTGAAACACACTGTATCCTAAAGCATTTTTATGGGTTTCGACATGTTGTACATTGACCCCTATTGAACTGGTAAACCCCTCGAAATTAGGCAACGTTGCAAATACGCCAATTGAACCAGTGATAGTCATATCGTTAGCATAGATTTCATCTCCTGCAACCGCAAGGTAATATCCTCCAGAAGCGGCAACATTCCCCATAGAAACAACTAAGGGCTTTTCTTTTTTAGCGTCAATTAACGCCTTCCAAATAATATCTGAACTTAAAGCACTTCCCCCAGGAGAATCTATCCTTAATACAATGGCTTTTACCCTACGGCTTTTTACCGCTTGATCAATTGCCTTTAAAAAGACTTCTTGTCCTATAATATTTTCGCTTCCCTCCCCATACAATACTGGACCTTGAGCATAAATTATCGCAATGCGATCACGCACGCCTTTTTTTGACAAACCGTTACCAGCTGTAAGTTGTTTTAAGTCAACAGTTTTAAGACGTTTGTCTTCTTCAATATTGACTGAGTTTTTCAATTTGCTTTTATACTCTTCTTCATAAATCAAACCGTCCACCAAACCATTTTCTTGTGCTTGATGGGGTAAGCTTGCTTTGAGTTCGTTAGCAATATCATTCAATGCAGCCGTGGTTAAACCTCTTCCTTCTGCAATAGCAGCACTCGCTGTATCCCATACGCTATTTAACAAAGAAGATATTTGAGTGCGATTAGCGTCGCTCATTTCGCTTTCTAAGTAAGGTTCCACAGCGCTTTTATATTTCCCATGGCGCACTACTTCCATCTTAAAACCATACTCCTCTTGAAAGTCCTTGTAATAGAGCACTTCTGCCGCTAGACCTTTAAATTCCAATCCGCCCATAGGGTGGAGAAAAATTGAATCTGAAACAGAGGCGAGGTAATACCCTTTTTGAGAAAAATAGTCTCCATAGGTATAAATAAATTTCCCCTCGGCTTTAAACTCTTCTAGCGCTTTACGAATACTTTGCGCTTGGGACCACCCCATGTTGGGAAACATGACCTTTAAATCAATTCCTTTAATATTATCGTCTTTAGCTGCTTTTCGAATGGCTAAAACGACCTCATAAAACTTCAATACATCGTCACCCAGGCCTAATGCTTCTTCAAAATCTTGCGTAGCACCCACATTGTCAAACATTGGATGATCTAAGTCAAGCTCTAACAAACTGTTATCGCTAATTTCAACTGGGATTGACTCACTGGAAGAAACTGCGGTAGCAATCCCAGCGATACTCATCACTAATAATAATCCTATAAAAATAAAAGCGACGACAGTTCCTAAAACTGAGGCCAAAAAGCTTTTGAAAAAATTCATCTTCTTACTCGTTTAAATTACATACTCATTAGGCGTAAATTTCCTCATTTTGTTACAGAATATGGGTATTTTATCAAAAAAACTAGCTTTTGCCTAATTTCTTTTTATTTTGGATTTGCTTTTCTTGTAAAGTCGACCAATATACTGATTAAATAACCTCAACTTTTTAACAATAAACAAGTTTTTCTGGTCACTTTTAAAGAGTATAAAAACTTTATCACAAAAAATCTACCCCTCAAAAACAGCAAGGATAGTATTCAAATTAAGGCCATTGGCCAAAAAATCACTGCTGCAGCACAGGCATATTTAGTTCACAAAGGAAAGCCACAGTATTTAAAAGATTATTTCTGGGAGTACAATCTTATCAATAGTGAAGAAAAAAATGCCTGGTGGAAAAACCGTTTTCTATACCGGTATCCTCCCCAATTCTAAAACCCCAGATGGAATCAGTGCTATTATGGGGCATGAGGTCTCCTATACACTGCCGATCACGATACACAACGCATGAGTGCAAACACCATAAAAACTTGCTTAGATTTTATTGTCGCAAAAAGCACCGATAAACAGCCCGAAGAAAAACACAAAAGAAGCGGAAGAAGTTTGGCGAAGAATGCAATCAGATGCTGGCGGTAAAGCCCCTCCAGAAATTTTAAGCACCCACCCCCTCTAGTCAATGCAGAATCAAACACTTGTGAAACATATCGCTTATGAAGACTCTCTTGCTAAGGTGATTCAAAAATAGTCTTATCCTTTCATTGCTATAAGAGGAATGCTTACTTTTAGCCCTCAAAGTTAAGCATGGTTTATCTTTCTTTAGGAAGCAATATCGGGGATCGTCAACTGTTTTTACAATTAGCAATAGGGCTTATCATTTATCGTATTGGTGAAGTCAAACGAGTTTCAAGTATTGTAGAAACTCCTGCCTGGGGTTTTGAAGGAGATGCTTTTTACAACGCTTGTCTTTCCCTGGAAACTGCTTTAAGTCCTCAAAAGGTACTCGAGGAACTTATCATCATTGAAAAAATTTTAGGACGTAAGAGAAAAACAACAAAAGAATACCAAGCTAGAAACATTGATTTAGACATCCTTTTATTTGGAGAAAAAATCATTCACAGCCACAATCTTTCTATTCCTCACCCCCGTATGGAAAAAAGAAATTTTGTGCTCGCTCCACTCGCCGAAATTGCGCCAGAGACACTTCATCCCATTTTAAATAAAAGCCTAGAACAACTTTATCTTGAGACAGAAGATACTGCTCAAATTAATTCTATTAAGGATAATCTATTTATCCCTAAACGAAAGAAATTTATCGCCATAGAAGGCAATATAGGGGCTGGAAAAACAACTTTTACGCATCAACTTCACAGTGCAGTGGGAGGAACATTATTGCTGGAAAATTTTTATGACAATCCTTATTTAGCCGATTTTTATCATGACCCAGAAGCCCATGCACTTAAAGTCGAAACAGCCTTTTTAGAACAGCGTGTTGTTCAACTTTCCTATTTCTTTAAGGATAAAATCAAGTCTCCCATTATAGCAGATTTTAGTCTGGAAAAATCCTTGCTTTTTGCACAACAAAATCTTTCAGAAGCAGATTTTACTGACTATAAAAAAGAGTACATCATTGCGAGTACAAAACTCCCTCAGCCAGACCTGGTTCTTTTTCTCGCCCAAAGCATTCCCCAACTGCAAGAAAATATTCAAAAACGCGGAAGAGATTTCGAACAAGGAATAAGTGATCATTACTTGCAAAAAATCGAAACTGGATATGCCCAGTGGCAAAAAAATAGCTGCTTAAATATTTTTGAACTCAATACAAAAGAGATGGATTTCGTTCATGACAAAGATGCATTCTACTCTTTATTAGCCACTTTTTTTTGCGCCTAACTTTTGATAATAATCCCAGCATACGACACCGGTAGTAACCGCAATGTTTAACGAGTGTTTTGCCCCTTCTTGAGGAATTTCAATCACTTTTTCGGCTTGATCGATCACCTGCTGCTGCACGCCTTTGACTTCATTCCCTAATACAAAAGCTGTTTTTACATGGGGGTTAGGCTGGTATTCATTTAAAAAAGTGGCGCCTTGGGCTTGTTCGATCGCCCATACTTCTACCCCATTTTCTTGCAATTGTGTAACTAATGCAACAGCATCTTCTTTATACTCCCACAGAACCGAGTCTGTAGCCCCCAGAGCTGTTTTTTGAATGTCTTTGTGCGGCGGGCTAGCAGTAATCCCACAGAGGAAAATTTTTTCAACCAAAAAAGCATCTGCTGTTCGAAATACAGAACCGATATTATTCAAACTGCGAATGTTGTCTAAAATTAGAATCAAAGGAGTTTTAGGAGCCTTTTTTACTTCTTCAATACTTTTTCGATTTAACTCACTATTTTTTAATTTCCAGTTTAGCATGTAGCAAAAATAAGGAAGTATTCGGTAGCATTTTTTAAAAATGAAATAAGGGTTATATTAGCAATAACAGCAAATAAATTTCCTCTTGGCTAAGAAAGCAAAAGAAACCCCCTTAATGAAACAATATAACCAGATCAAGGTAAAATATCCTGATGCCTTACTGTTGTTTCGCGTGGGAGATTTTTATGAAACCTTTGGTGAAGACGCCGTTAAAGCCGCCAAAATTTTAGGGATTATTCAAACTAAACGCGGCGCAGGAAGTACTAGCGAAACAGAGCTGGCTGGTTTTCCGCATCACTCCTTGAATACTTATTTACCAAAATTAGTGAAAGCAGGATGTCGCGTGGCCATTTGTGATCAATTAGAAGATCCTAAAATGACCAAGACCATTGTCAAACGCGGAGTGACAGAATTAGTGACTCCCGGAGTCGCTTTAAACGACGATGTACTAGAACAAAAGAAAAACAACTATCTAGCGGCGATTGCACAAGGAAAAAAAACTTGGGGGATTGCTTTTTTAGATATTTCTACAGGTGACTTTTTAGTAAGCGAAGGGAATATGAATCACCTCAACCAACTCATTCAAAAGTTTTCCCCCGCCGAAATCCTTGTCCCCAAGCCAATTAAATCAACTTTTACTGCCTTATTTGGCACAGAGCTCAATCCCTTTTTTCAAGAAGATTGGGTTTTCCAAGATACTTTTGCCCAAGAGTTATTACAACAGCATTTTAATACTAGCAGCTTAAAAGGCTTTGGCTTAGAACACTTTACTTCAGGGATTATTAGTGCAGGAGCTGTTTTGCATTACCTTTCTGAAACCCAACACAACAAGCTGCAACATATTACTAGTCTACAGAAAATCGCCAGTGATGATTTTGTAGGGATTGACCGCTTTACGGCGCGGAATCTAGAACTGTTATACTCTACCGCTATGGGGGGAGTAGCGTTGATTGATGTAATCGATTATACCGCCACCGCCATGGGAGGGCGTTTAATGCGAAACTGGGTGAGTTTCCCGTTAAAATCTGTAGAGAAAATCCAGGAAAGAAATGCCGTAGTAAAGGCCTATATTGAGGCAAATGACGCAACGGTTCAGCTGCGACATAATTTAAAGAAGATAGGAGACATTGAGCGATTAATGGCTAAAATTGCTACCCAAAAAATTAGCCCCAGAGAACTAAATATTCTTCAGCAATCAATTATAGAAAGTAATCGCATAAAAAACACCCTGGCAGAAAGCGGACAAAAAGAGCTCGTTCAACGTGGTGCAGAGCTCCCGCCCTGTAAAAGGCTCAATGAAACTATTGCAAAAACGCTAAAAGAAGAAGCACCTGTCGCGACCTCAAAAGGAAACTTTATTGCAGAAGGTTTTTCTGCTGAGCTAGACGAATTACGCACGCTATTAAAAACGGGGAAAGCGCATCTGGATGCGATGCTAGAACGCGAGACCCAGACAACAGGAATCCCTTCTTTAAAAATCGCTTTTAACAATGTCTTTGGCTACTATATTGAAGTGCGCAATACCCATCGAGACAAAGTACCAGAACAATGGACCCGCAAGCAAACATTAGTCAACGCAGAGCGTTACATTACAGAAGAACTCAAGGAATATGAAAATAAAATCTTAGGAGCTGAAGATAACATCCAACAGCTTGAACTGCGTTTTTATCAAGAGCTACTCGATCAATTACAAAATGATCTTAGCGAATTAAAACAAGCCGCGGTCTCACTCTCACAAATTGACTGCCTGCAAAGTTTTGCTTATCTGGCCACAAAACACCATTATTCCTGTCCACAGATTGAAGAGGGAACTCATCTAGAAATTTCAGAAGGGCGTCATCCGGTAATTGAACAAAAACTACCTGCAGGTGAAGCCTATATTGCTAACGACCTATTGCTCAATCGTGAAGAACAGCAAATTATCATGATCACTGGACCCAATATGTCTGGGAAATCCGCCCTCTTACGACAGACTGCCTTAATAGTTTTACTCGCACAAATGGGAAGTTTTGTCCCAGCAAAAGCGGTTAAAATGGGCATAGTCGATCATATTTTTACACGGGTGGGGGCTAGTGATAATATCTCACTGGGGGAATCCACTTTTATGGTCGAAATGAATGAATCTGCTGCTATCCTCAATAGTATTAATGCGAGTAGTTTAGTCTTATTGGATGAAATTGGGCGAGGTACTTCTACCTATGACGGGATTTCTATCGCCTGGGCAATTGCAGAATACTTGCACCAGCACCCCAGCCAACCCAAAACATTATTTGCCACCCACTACCACGAACTCAACGAAATGGAAGGGCGTTTCGATCGTATCAAAAACTACAACGTTGCAGTCAAAGAATTAAAGGACAATGTGCTTTTCTTAAGGAAATTGACCAAAGGGGGAAGCGCGCACAGCTTTGGGATACATGTAGCCAAAATGGCCGGAATGCCTGCACAGGTCCTATCAACTGCAGAACGCAAACTAAAAGTACTTGAAAAAAGCCATCAAGAAGACGATCGAAAGGAAGCCTTAAAAAAAGATAACAGTGAAATGCAATTGAGTTTTATTAATCTAGACGACCCCCTTCTAGAAGAATTACGGGACGAAATCATTGATCTTGACATTGATACACTTACCCCAGTAGAAGCCTTGATGAAACTCAACAGCATCAAACGCCGCCTGGGGGGGAAATCATCAACTTAAAATCTTAAAAAAGGTTTTAGAATTTAAAAATTATTTTACCTTTGCCATCCCATGCGAAAGTAGCTCAGGGGTAGAGCATCACCTTGCCAAGGTGAGGGTCGCGGGTTCAAATCCCGTCTTTCGCTCCACAAAAAGCTTTGCTCGAGTGGTGGAATTG